>Ga0214478_100920_pt1 | contig 16251 bp, 12 predicted proteins | sample M1_20Mar14CPVII9_2_FD_178001 | JGI IMG/M metagenome (GOLD analysis project Ga0214478, IMG submission 178001) | Marine eukaryotic communities from Monterey Bay, California, United States - M1_20Mar14CPVII9sort6BwellD7 | ecosystem: Environmental > Aquatic > Marine > Unclassified | place: USA...
AGGAGCAAATATGTCTGAGTTGTCGTTCATAATGTTTTCTTTATCAGTCCTCATTCGATGGATAATTTCCGTCCTCTCTACCATGCAGATTTTACAGATCATTGTCTTGGCTGACTTCATACATTGAGTCCGATCACCCTGCCATAGGATGGTTGGTTTCATTATCTCTTTCAGCTTCGCCTTGACCTGATTGCTATTACGTTCGTTTCTACACAGTGACGGAGTTCGTCAAACTGGCTATTGATGAGAAAACATCGCCATCCTTCTTTGGTCGTTGGTTACTACTTCACATCAAGTCTGATTGGGAACCAAAGGATTCTGGTAGCCTTGGGAAGGTGTTTAAAACGGGAAGTTTAATTTATGTGGATGCTCAAGCATTCCTGGAGTTCAGCAAGGCCAAAGCAGAGGGTAACGAGGATGCCATCAAGGAGGCAGCAACCAACTTGGAGTATCATGTTCTATTCGAACCAACCGAAACAACATCCTATGCAGGTTATAGTACCACAAAGAATTATTTGATTCTGTACATGCTTGATGACGTGAAGGAGAAGATTGAAGTGAACCGTTTGGGTGAGGGTGGTGGTGCGTTTGTATTAGAAAGCGGCGATAAAGAGGGTGGAATGCTAAGTTTATCAGCTAGCGGAATCGACAGTAGGGACTCGGACTTGCTGTGGTATACTACTAGCAGTTACCTCCAACCTTCAACTCTTCATATTGCAGACGTGACTAAGTATGGTGAAGATGATTTCATTATTGACAAGCTCAAAGCTCTTCCTGATATGGTACGTGGTCTGAGTGGTCTCTTTTATCATCGTTTTTATTGATATTTTACTGACATTCTCTATTCTGCTTGCTTAAACAGTATGATGCATCCGGATTTGAAGTGAGTCAGCACTTCGCGACATCAAAGGATGGAACAAAGATCCCGTAAGTGTTAGATTACTTATAATCAACTTTCACATTATATATGATACTAACATATACTTTTGTTCCTTGTCCACATATAAATGCAGGTACTTTATGATTGCCAAGAAAGGCCTTGTGTTAGATGGAACCACACCCACTTTACTTTATGGCTATGGAGGTTTTGAAATCTCTCTCGGCCCCCGATATGCAGCTACTGTTGGTATCAGTTGGCTGGAGAAGGGTGGTGTATATGTCGAGGCCAACATCAGAGGAGGCGGCGAGTACGGACCGAGTTGGCATCAAGATGCACTTAAAGAGAATCGTAATCTCTGCTATGAAGACTTTATTGCTGTGGGCGAGGATCTTGTTGAGCGTAAAGTGTGCAGTCCAAAGACTCTTGCTTGTAGAGGAGGAAGTAATGGAGGATTACTCACTGGCAACATGTTAGTACAAGCTCCTGATTTGTTCAATGCAATTCACATCGCTGTACCTCTTCTTGATATGCAACGCTATCACAAGTTATTGGCTGGAGCATCCTGGATGGCTGAGTACGGTAACCCAGATACTGATGATTGGAAGAACTTCCTTCACAAGTACTCTCCCTATCACAACATTGATGAGTCAAGGGAGAAATATCCAAATGTTCTGCTCACAACTTCAACAAGGGATGATCGTGTTCATCCAGCTCATGCAAGGAAAATGGTGAAAAAGATGACGGACAAAGGCGAAGGAAAGGATTGGCCTGTATTCTATTACGAAAACATTGAAGGAGGACACGGAGGCGCGGCCGATTCGAAACAACAAGCATTCATGACTGCTTTGTCATACGACTTCATGTGGCGAGCTTTGACCGATTCTTTACCAAAGGATAATTGAGATGGCAGACTGTTGTATAGGCTTGGCTAATTGTTAGTCAATCAATCTACCCAACGATTCATTGAAATGCATCTTTATCATCTTCATTCATGATATCAGATATTGACGATAACCAATCATCTTCGTATGTTTCAGACGCTGCCGCTGAAGATATTTTGACTACATCTTCTTCATTTATAATATCATCAAATGTACTCGGTATATCGTCGTCTTCATCCTCTATCGGCTGATCATCTACTCTTAATGTCTCTTCGTCACTAGGAGTAGAAACCACAGTACTTGTTGAATTAAGAGTCGCACTGCCAATATCAGTTGTATTGCTTGTTGCATCTGTTAAATCTTCCTTTGTCTCTGTTTCATTACCCCCAAGTGTTACACTAGCAAACACAGTTGCTCCAGTAATTCCAGCACCTACAATCCCAAGGCTACCAAAATCTATCTCATTCTTTGTTTGATTCTGTCTTTGAAGTATCTTCTCTTTCTTCTTTCTCTCTAATTCTAACTGCTTTGCCTTTGCCTCTTCCTTTTTCTTTTCAAGTTCTTTCATTTCAGCTTCTCTTTCCCTTTCATACTCGATATCTTTAACGTTCCGGACTAATTCAGGATTTTCTCGAAGTTCTTTCAACTCCTCTCTCCCTCGTTGAAGTATATCCAAGTAGGATTGTGGTGGAGGACGAGATGCCAATGTATTGATAGAAGTATAGTCTACATTAGCTCTAACCTCTCCCGGGTTAAATTGCAATTCATGAACTCGATTCAATGGTATACCGCCAATCAAACAACTCAATAAAGCAGGACCTGTCCCATCAGGAAATACTAATAGTATTGTGTCACCACTGTAAAGTGTCTCTAGGACACTCATCAAATTGGTCAATCGAACCACTTGATTAGACAAAGTCTCAGCAGGTGTACCATCTTCATTAGACGGTGGTTTCCCACCTTTGCCATTTGGACCACCTTCATCAACATCCATTGCCCATACTGCCTCTTCCGTTGCATTTAATTGTGATCCATCCCATCCACCGATTGCTCGTGGATCCATGTAATTGAATTCTGGCACTAGTCTATCCCTTCCAATTTTTAATTCATCACCGACTATGTTGGCTGAATCTATACTTGCCGCTGCTAAACTATACCGAACTACTGTTGGTTGGGATGCATATTCTTTGATATATCGACATGCTTCTCTCACTTGTTCATCGCCTAGCTCTGACAGTGCTGCTTCTCTATTTGTCAGAAATAAAGGATTGGTACTCCATATATCCTCAATTTCTAATTCACTTAACCCGCATCTCATGAAATGATATGTATTTAGTAGTGGTTCTTTACATGGAAATCTAACTAGTCCTCTTGCGTTTGCAATAGTAGATGAGCCGAATATTATTGATGTTGATATGAGAGAAGAGGATAGGAATGATCTTCTAGTTTGTTCTTCATCATTATTTTGTGGTATATCATCATCGTCTATTATAATATCATTTTTTATATTATCATGAGATTGCAAACGTATATTACTGCTTCCATACACAACCTTCGGTATATCTATTCTATTATTGGTCCATGATGACGTAAGTTTTTGTGTTATCGACGGTATCGATTGTAGTGGTGCTCTATACGGCGAGAAATGTCGACGACGACTACCCCATGAATTTGAAACTAGAGAAGACGCTACATGTAACCGTATAGCAATGAATATGAGTGCATAAGATATCATCATATATCGACTGCAAACAACAAAAGTTCTCTTTATCTCACTTCCAAGGGGCCAGCACCATTCAAGACCATCATCATCCCCCGCTCTCTTTATTGTGAGTAGTTGGAATAATAGAGGTTGTTGATAGCACAAAGCAAATATATATTGCATCTACTCTAGACTAGCTCCTATTATAGCGCATATCATTGCAGCTTTTAAACTGCAATACATCTAACATCAATATAATCATTCATTATCACTATCACCAGCCATCAATATCAATACTAATACAGCATACCATGACTTTCAACAAACAATATACATACTACTGTTTGGTATTTGCATTATGCATGGGTTGTATATTATCTGTAGAATCATCATTATCATCAGCGGTATCGTCTTCACTACCCTGCTTCAAAGATTTGCAATTGCCATCAACTTCTTCTCGACTTTATACCCAACCACAAGATAGACAAAGCAGAACATCTTCAGATATCAATAGAGCAATGTATTCTAATTACCTTGGGGATTTGGCATTTATAAACCACTCTCAAACTTTCTCTCATCTACCAGTATCAAAAAGTGCACAAGATATGCACAAATTTCAGTATTTCACATCAACTCCAACATCCATCAATACAAGATTGTACATGTCAACACCACCAAAAAGGCGAACACAACAAACTACAAGTAGAAATCGTGGTGCCAATGCAGCCAATCACAATCGAAGAGGACATACATTTAGATTAGAAGGTGGTAATAAAAAGGTACATCGTAAAGGAAGCAATACAAAACGTGCACCAAGATGGGAAAGAGAGGGTGATAAATTGTATGCCGAGGTTACTAAACAGTTATTAGATTCAGATGAAGATGGCAGTAGTGGTAATAAGGTATTGTTATCATTGGCTGATAAGAAGATTGAAAGTGTACAAGATGTATGTGATATGTTAGCACCATGGATGGCTACTGATGAAGAGTTGCTAAAAAGAGCAAATACAAAGAAGAAGATTACTCCTCCCAAGTCTAAAGAAGAAGAAGACGAAACAACAGAACAATCTACAAGTAACAAATCACCTCCCTTTCTATGGGGATCACTCCCCGTTGGACCAGTCCTGGCATCTAGATTACTTGCAAGTAATCGACCATCACCAACTTCTGTCCAACGATCGGCATTCTCAATATTAACCGCAGGTTTATCCAAGGGTAATAAAAAGAATACATCAACAAAGCGTACCAATGCAATAATTGCCTCGCCAACGGGAACAGGTAAGACATTGGCATATTTATTACCACTATTATGCACCTCTCCTGGAGGACAAAGTGGTGAAGGCACCGGCGGGGTATTGATTGTTACACCTACAATTGAATTGGCTTGTCAGATTCAACGTGAGGTGGATGTATTATGGCCTCCTTCGGAAGAGGGAGATGGTGACTCATCATGTTTTGTAGTTGGTGCTGTTGATGATTTGACTGACAACGTAGAAGAAAAGGAAGATGATGGCTTTATATCTCCAGGTAGAGTCATACTGCAATCAATTAAACATTCTCCACTAATAGCAGGTACACCCAAAATGTTACGAATGCTCTATAAAGAAGCAGGACGGATAGTACATGAATATAATGATGATGATTATACAATAACACGTGAAGAACGGACCACAGCTCAAGAACTACTGACTAATCTACGTGCAATTGTATTGGATGAAGCCGATCGATTACTACGAACAGAGGCGGTGGCACGTGAAACTACTGAACGGAAACAACGCAAGATTGCACAACGAAATGAAGCTCATGATACTGCTGCATCTCGAGTGAAGAAGAAACGACTTGTGGTAGCTCGACAGACACAGACTGAGTTTCTATTGCGTGACTTGCCGATACCATCATTAGATGATGTACAAATCATATGTGCCTCTGCCACCATCGGACGGACGATGCGACGCCAGTTAATGCAAATATTAGATAAACCAAGTGCTGATGCGGCAGCAACACTTGTTACTGGAGATGAAGATGAACGAGTTAAGAGTAAAGATGCCGAAAGGAGGAAGAGTGTATTGTTACCTGAACGACTACGACATGCATATCGAGTTGTAAAGGAAGCAGGACTGTCTCCGTCAACAAGAGATCAACCATTGTTAGATAATATGATAAAGGCCGAGAGAAACGATGAATTGAGAGCAAGGGATACGATGAGTACATTATGGGATATAATGACTTCAATAGAGGATGCAAAACCAATCATCATCTTCCCAGGCCGAGTAGGAGTTGAACGTGTACAACGAGAATTGATAGCACGAGGTCTTGATGATGTTCGTACATTGAGAAACTTAGATGGCAAGTCACCCGAAGCAGACATGGAAGTAAAGGAACTCGGCACGTCAGTATCAATTGATCATAAATGGAAGTCTATTCCAGTCTATATTATTGGTGAAAGATTCGCTCGTGGACTCGATCTACCAGACGTCGAGTATGTCTTTATGCTCTCTCCGCCGTCGAGTGCTGCTGGATATGCTCACATGGCAGGCCGGACAGGTCGAGTTGGCCGTGAGGGTACCGCTATTACACTTGTCCGGCCAAAGAATAATGAAGTACAGAGATTGGCTGCCATTGCCGAGGCTTTAGGTCTCAAGTTTGCAGAGTCAATGTGTGGTGGAGCAGAAGGAGAGGCCGATGCTGATCAGAATCTACTAATACAAGATGAAATCGAGGACACTACTCATGTTCAAATTAAGAATGATATTGATTTGAAGGAGACGATAAACTATCCCTGGGCGTCCTTATCTGAGTCTCAATTGAGAAAGAAATTGAATAGTGAGCTCTCAGATTATCTAGTTAGTCATGGAGCACCAATTGGCAGAAGACCGAAGAAGGCAGACCTACTTGCTGCTATTCAGACATTACATTCAAAAGTGTAAGGTAACTACTTCATTACACAAAACAAGGACAAGACAAGTAGTTTTGACACGGACAGGATCTTCAAGCTCCACTTTGACGTTTGAGACGCTCACATTCAAGGTGCATCGAGTTCAACTGTTTTTCGAGTTCAACTTCATTGGAAATACGAGCTTCTTGTTCGTTTAGAGATCGACTTAATTGCTTACCAAAGTGAGCCAATTTCAACTCTCCAGCTTGGATTATGCGCTCGTATTCGTAAAGCTTATTGATGTTCTTGCTGCAAGCGATTGTTAGATGATGTTTCTCTTGTGTGAGAGCTTGGATAGTAGCGTTAGTCTCCTGAACCTTCATCATAAGGCACTTTGACACTTCCCTTTCATCTTCAATCACATTGCCAAGTTGGATGGACTTCTCTTTGGAATCGGAGACAAGTTGACCAACTGTGGCTTGGTGTAATTCAGATTGCTTTTCAATACTAACTTCAAGCTCCTTGATTGTATTGTTATCTTTCTGGTTTCGTACTCGAAGAGCTTCACATTCAACTTCAATCTGTTTCACTTTGTGGTCAGTCATTTTATTCATCTTTTGAGTCTGTTTGTCGCAAACTTCTTTAGTAGTAGCAATCTCATCTTGGAGCTGCGAAACCTGAGTTGATAGTTCCATGTTGCTATCTTTTAGTGACGTTACTTCTCTCCGTAGTCCTTCAACAACTTTACTAGAATGCCTAGCCTCATCCTGTTTGTCAGTTTGCAATACAGTCAGTTTCTCTTCTAGTGAAGAAACGGTTGACTTGAGATTCTTCTCCTTCTTGACACACATATCTAGTTGAATCTCTGCATCACTTGCCCTGCTAAGTAGATTGTTAGCATTATCCCTGTGTTCATCTTCGCGCGTTTCCAATAGCTTTTCAAGTTTGGAACATCTCTGTTGAGAACTGAGGAGGTCTCGTCGACACTGTGCACTATCGCTCTCGAGTGATGTGTTCGAACGACGGAGATCATCAATGATCTTTTGCTGAGACCGAGTCTCCTCTAGGTGCTGCTCTTTCAATGTATCAATGCACTTTTGCTGTCCTTTAGTCCACTGACTAAGTTGGTCTTTGTGTTTCTCAACTATAATCTTAATATCTGTTTCGAGCCTCTCATTCCTAGTCTGCAGTCTTAGTTGTGAGATGTTGTTCTCTTGAAGTTCATCTCGAGTACTCTTCAACTTTAGTTCAAGAGCATTCTGTTCAGCCATGCAACGGCATAGATCATTCTTCATTGAATTAGCACTCTCTGTGGCCAACTTTGCCTCATGTTGACTTGTCTTTACTGCCAAGTCAGCCTCACAACGCTTCTCCGCAGCCTTCTCTAGCTCATTATTTTTTGATTCAATCTCATTTGCTTGTTTGTCAATCTTCGATGCTAATGTATTCAGTTGCGTAGACAGATCTGATACTTCTTCATTCAATTGAGTCCTTTCAAGTAGGCACGATTCCAATCTTTGAGTAGTATCAGATTGTTGATCTGTTGCTCTTTTGAGATTAGTCTCTGCAAGCTCTAGTTGTTTGGTCTTTTGAAATAGATCGATATCTCTTGTTCTCTTCTCGACGAGTAACTTACGTGCGGTTTCAAGACATGTAGACAACTCCTTGCCAAGAGAGGACACAGTCTCATCACGATTTGACAAACTCGCATTAGCATCACGTAGCTCGGCAGCCAGCAATTCCGACTGCTGGTGAAGTAGTTTGTTCTCTTCTTTTAATTTGGAAACAAGTTTACTTTCGTCTGACTTGTTGTTGTTGAGGATGTTCTTGAGTGGTGTCCTATTTGATGATGACGAAGGTGCTGAATGTTGAGTTGTTAGTTGTTGAGTTGTTAGTTTGTCTCGAAGTTGTGCATTTTCATTTGATATTCTGCGGTTACTGCTAGTGAGTTCGTCCAAACACCTTCCTTGCTCAGACAGGAGCTTGCCAAGTTCGTCGATGCGGTGTTCATAGGCATTATCACCATCGTCATTGTTGTTGATCACATTGTGTGTAGTTGTAATTGGCAGCGGTAGTGACACGCTTCTGCCTTTCTTACTTGATCGTGATAGCCTCCGAAATATAAATGACATCACCGAATAGATCTATGTAATCTTATGTTGTCCTTGTTCACCCACCAAGTCTGAATAGTCTCTACACGATAATGGGATGTTGTTTATGTTTTATTTTTAGTGGTCGGCTGAAAATGATTTTTTAGTACCTTTGTATGTATGGCTTAATACACATCATATGCATATGGATCCGCCACCGCATCTTACATGCAATGATATTAGAGCTACTGTGGTAATTATATACACACAACACCAAATGTTAGCAGACGGCATATCACTAACGATAAAACTACACTAATGTTACCTACTATCCTATCACCTCCTCGACCTAAATCTGCTCAAGTAACAATCCACCGTTATATGCCCTTGCTTGGTTCATGTACCATATAGACAACCGTTCCCAAACACTACTAATAAATCTCTTCCTAGCACCCCTCTTGGCAGCTAATCCTTGTTCATCTGCCAATCGCTTTAATTCTAAGAATGCCTCTCGGATCTCTTGGGGTACATGCGGACAACTTGTCAAGTGATTCGTCAGCTTGGAGAGGAAGGGTGAATCTGGTAGTGTATGCAAGTCAATTGGGAATTGATTCTTTCGTGGATCTCCCGTCTGTGCAGCACAGTGTTTACAACAAAGACCTTTTGATCTGCCGTTGGTAAGGAGCTTTCCCTCTCCCTTCTTCGTCATGCCATGTGGATTGAACGGTATGAGTTGATGAAAGATGAGAAAGTCATAGTCGGATACAGTTGGGAAATCACTAGTATGAACAAGCAGTGTTTCATTCTTCCGGGCATTGATAATGACATTCCTTGTAGGTTCGGTGGCAACATCCTCAAACTTTCGTAAAGCAGAGGACTTGTCCTTTTTACTTTCATATGTTTCCCAAAACTGAGCTGATGACATTGGGTCCTCCGCGGCATCCATTAAACTTTGTAATGTCTCGAAGGGTTTATCACTCGTGTTGGGAGGAGCACCGAATGTTAATCCAACTCCCTGGGTAGAATCAACAATACCAATCTCGGCGGCCGCCTCGGCATAATATGCCTTGAGATACTTCTGGGAACGTTTCTGTAATCGACTCTGACCTGCCAATTCACGATACTGAAACTTGATTTCTTGAGGAACACAGGGACATGCAAAGATGTGTGTTCGTTGGAAGTTACGAACAGACTCGAAGATTGTTTCACGTTTGGATGGATAGCAGACGGCTTGCTTTGTTAACTGTCGTTTGGGCATGTCTCTACAGAAGAAACATCGGAAGCCTACTTGTCCAACCTTGGTAGGACGTGCACCTCGACCTATACATTTATTAAGAGGAAGAAGATGAAGGGTGGATATATTGATAATGAGATATTATAAATACATAAAGGATACGAATAACAAACATTCGTTCACTTCTTACCAGGTTGGGAAATATCATCCGGTTTTGCAACAATAACCTCAAGACAATGGCATCTCAAAAAGATATGCACCGCATCAAGAAACGTAGCATCGGATGGTATAACAAATGTTACTGGGTGATTACTATTCACAGTATCCTCCGTATTTTTATCAAGTTTCTTCTTGGATAAAGTCTGGAGACTACCCTTTGCTGTAACTGTTTGTGGCGGTGTTAAATTATTACGTTGGGAGGAGATATTGTCATAACTAGAATTACTCCTTGATACAACATTGCCATATCCTGGTGCATATGGGATATGTAAAGGATTAATACTACTACTGAGATTATTACTATTATTATTAACATTGTTCAATTGTGATACCATATTCTTGGATTTATGATTTGATAATCTTGCCATTGCAGCAACCATTGCCTCCTCGGGAGAGAGTGCTGCCTGTTGATGTGTCATGTTATTATTATTATTATACATAGATGATGATGATGTAGTTATATTCGATTGTTGAGATGCCGCTGCTACCAATTGACTTAGTGGATCCATCGATGTTGTGGTGGGGGGAAGGTTGTGATACGACGATGATAACGTTCCTGCCATCGTTTGAGCAAGATATGCTTGATTTGCCATACTTTGAGAGTGTGCAGTAGCCATTATATTTGACATTGATGATGACATACTATTATTATAGGGAGTGTATTGTGATGTCGTTGGATATCCCCCACCACCGTAATGACTGTTGTTATAAGGTTGTTGATACGAGGAAGCCATTGCAGCAGAATTAGGATACGGATAATTGCCGCCACCGTATCCTTGTGATGGTGGTAACGACAACGACGCTGATGGATATGATGATTGATTCATTATAAGAGCAGCCTGCTGTAGACGATATTGATTTGCAGCGTCTCTTGTTGCTGATTCATATAAAGCAGCAGCCTCGACATTGTAAGAAAGTGCATTATTTTGGTTTGGTAGTTGTGGTTCGTTCCTCCGGTCATTGCCGTTGTTGTGTGTGCTATAGTAGCTGTTATCAGCCATTGTTCATGCGCCTAGATGGAGAGGATTATAATATAATTGCAACGGGCTAGTCAAGGTAGAGGAGAGTTGTTGTACTTGGTAGGGATTGAGAATTATGGTAGATTTTGATTGCAACAACTGCAACAAACTATTGCTAACTAATAAAATGAGTACCGGATTCTCAATGAGACGGTATCGTTTCGAACTAAAACGACAATAATACTTAATGAAAAGTTGAATTTAGTCACTCTGGGGATGATGAGACAAACCTCTTTTCTTAGATACTGGATACATAGGTATCCTTATATATAAAGTGTTTGCTCTCCATCGAATCGTATTAGATTTTAGATTTGTTTTGTTGTGTGTTTTGAGGTGAGTGTCCTTTGCCTTGAATTGGTTTTAGTTCCAGTTAGGTTGTCAGGTTTGGTATGTACACTCTTATTCATATCTTATGCCCTTATTCCTCATATTTTTCATAGACTCACCAGTAGTATACTCATACGTTTCTCTTTTGATATATCATTTACATACTATGAACCAAAGATTTTAGATTTCAGGTAAACCGTACCAACCATATTATAGTACTACAATATTGTACCTCAACAAATAAAACATGTCAGACTCCGAGGAATACGAATATGAATATGATGAATCCGATCAGGAAGCCATGGACGATGGTGGCGGCGGCGGAGACGATGATGAAGAACAATCATTTGACTATACAGATGATGAAGGTGAGAATCAACCACAAGAAGATGGTGAGGCAGCATTAGAAAATGCCTATTATAATGCCAAGTCGGAACGTGATGATGATGAATTAGCCGAGGCACGTGAAACTTTTGAAAGTGTAGTTCGGATGGAAATTGCACAGAATAAAAAGGCTGCTGGTATTGATACTACTACCGAGGATGGTGGTGGTGAAGATGATGCCATGGATGTTGAGGGTAGTGATGTTAAATCCACAAATTTAACAACACCCCTAAAATATCACGGTTCATGGAGTTACAAGGCTATCAAACAATTGGTAAAGTTACACTTACGGTCCATGGATAGCACTGCTATTATTAAGGATTATTCACGTATGTTCCGTGTTGCCAGTGCATCTGATGCGGGTATTAGTCCCAATTATATGGAAAAGAGTGTTAATAGGATGTTGGATAGAGTTTCCAACCTTGTTGCTGCTGCCGGGAGTGGTGGCGACAGAGAAGGTGGTAATGCATCACATGTAATTGCCCAGAATGTTTACGGTAAGACAATATCATAATGTGTACATTTTTATATATGTCCTTTACAATAATCTCACTCACCATATTATGTACAATTTAAATATTATGTGCAGATTTAACATTGGAGGCATTCCACCCAACCACGGGTATTTCACCCAATGAAAGGTTGTGGTTCAAAACGAATCTCAAGTACGGACAATTATTGTATGAAATGAATGAAACCGCCAAGTTACAATTAGTTATTCGGGATTTATTGATTAGTTCTGGTCAATCAGTCGACGTGTTAGAGGGTGAATCAGGAGGTGCTACTACCACCGCTGGAGAGTCCACTTCCTCATCAGCTGGTGGCAGTTCGGGTGGTACACATGTTATGGAAATTGCTGCCTTGCAAATTCAACTATATTCGAAACTCAAGGATACTAAAAAGTTACGTGCGGCATACCATCGTGCCCAGAATGCTCGGGGTGGTATTCCCCATCCACGTACCCGTGCCCTCATTGAAGAATTAGGTGGTAAGATGCATATGAGTCAACGTAACTTCAATGATGCAAGCCAGGCATTCTTCCAGGCATTCAAGAGTTATGATGAGGCTGGTGATCGTTCTCGTTTACGTTGTTTGAAGTACTTAGTTATGGCTAGTATGCTTCACGCTAGTAGTATCAACCCCTTTGATAGTCATGAGGCACGTGCCCATCGTGATGATCCCGAAATTGTAGCCATGACGAACCTAGTTCAGGCATTTCACAGTGGTGATATCAAAAAGTTTGAGAAGATTCTCAAGAAGAATGAAGGGCGTATTATGGATGATGAGTTTGTTCGAGATCATGTTGCAGACTTGTTACGGACTATTCGTACTCAGGTTATTATGCGTAATTACGCTTGTTACACACGTGTTCGGTTGGAACGCATTGCGCGTGATCTCAACGACATTCCTGTGGAGGATGTCGAAAGTTTGTTAGTTGCTTTGATTTTGGATGGCAAGCTCGATGGACATATTGATCAGGTCAAGGGTATCTTGGTTAAGAAGTCTCAAAGGCTTGATGATGGGGAGAAGGATCCTGCTACCAATCCAGCGGTTGGTGGAGAGGATGTGAGTGTCGAGTCTAGGAACTTGAAATCTCTCATGGAATTGACGTCTGCCTTGGAGCATTTGACCACCATGGTTTCGAAAGTAGGTGGCAATACCACTAGCAAATCATCTTCTGCTGCCTACCAACCCGTCCTGCAATAGAATGGGGACTGCGTACTTTCTCTTGTTATCTAACTGGCTACTGGGTGTCGTTCAATGATGACAAAGATACACTAGTCAATGAAGAAAGCAAATGCATATCTATATGTAGAAGTAAGATAGTGGTGACCAGTCAAACAAATCATTAGTCTATGTGCAAGGAACATATTTTAAGCCTACATCAATCCCATCATATCTACATCCCACATCTCTAATCAATATATACAAGTCTTCTTTATCCTCCTCCTGTCCCTAAGCACACCTGGCAGTTGTTTGCTTGATAGATGGTCCATGCTGAAACTTTGTAATCCGTCTCGTCCACTCCTTGGAGAATGCCGAGTTTAGCTCAGACTCACGGGCAATATAGTTCTTATTACTGTCTATGATACCAACTCGTTGAGCCTTCTGTACTGCAAGGACCCGCTGTATAGCCTGCTTCCTATGAGAATATAAAGTCTTCAATACCGCCGGATCTATTAGATGCTCTATGCCGTTGATAAACTCTTTTGAGTGTACTTTAACCTTCCTTTCTGGTGATTGATTTGCAGCGGAGTAAGCTATTTGTTGCATGAGCTATTAAATGAATGAAGTGAAGAATGAGATAGAGATGGTAAGTATCAATCGTGTGCTAATCATACATATCATATGCACAGATCTCACCTTGGCAGTCTTTGTCTTCCTAAGAGCTTTAGAAGTATACATTGCGTTCTTCTTGAATTTGGCTATATCCTGTTTGCTATACCAAACATCCCTCATCTCTTTACCACTCTTCTGCTCGGTGACGAGAAGAGAAGAGTATTCTGCAAATCTCAGCCGCTTGCTTGAAGTCTGTTGCCGTTGCTCGATCATGATCACGTCGTCCATCATACGCTGATATTATCTAACTTTTTATGGTTGCTTGCTGACACGATAGGATAGGCAGTAGGCCTCTGCATGCAGCAATATATCATCCTGCATGCAGCAATATATCATCCTGCTTAGCTGAGCAGGTAACGATTCCGCAGATATCCCAGGGGAGAACCCCATCTCTTTGGTCTTGCTTAAATATATGCATGCATTATTCTCTTATTTGAGCGAGCACTGATTTCTATGACTCTCGATTCATGACCCCAATGAGAAAAGAGTGATACAAAGAAAGAATTGTGTCTCTATGCAGTATTGGTAAGCTATGCAGTTTTGCAAATGTCTCTTTTGGCCAATAACGAGCAAGAATGTGCACTGGTCTATTGCTATACCTTATTATGTGCTTTCATTTCTCTCTATTATCTGCCTATCGTGGGAAGTTGATTTGGCTTTGAACTGCTTTGAACACATCATATGTACTAAATTTTAGCAGAGTTGTTGAGCCAGTGGATCATATCAATAACAGCAACTCACGAATCCTAAAGTAGTCAATCAACAATGGCAGATTCTTTATTGACTGATTGTGATCAATGTCTCAGCTCTACATCTTCATCGATTATATATCCAAGAAGAGAACCGGCAATACGTTCAATGTTAGGTTGCTCCGCCTTCATATTATATCTTGCAACTAGTCTCGTCATGGGCTCAGTAACTCTACTATTTGCTACTCTTATTTGTTATTATGAGTTGGTTCTAGAGATGACAGCCGCAGTGTATTGCAGTATTGAACAGTCTCCCTTGCGTAACCTTGCAGTGGCATCCTACCAACATAGGTACAAGAAACACGAGAGTGGCAGACTCGACAGCGATGTTGTTAGATGTTGATGATGTTCTTAGGCATAAGTTAGTAATGGAAAGAGAGTGGGCATGCATAGAGCATCATGATTAGAAGTAGAAACCGCCGAGGAAAGTTGTATGATCAATCTGTATTATAAGTATAACAAAAGTCACACAAAGAGGAAACAACATACCTTATGATCCACGTCTAGATCCAGATCTTAATTTACTTATGATTAGAGCCGATAGACACTACTACCTTGTCCTGCCTCCAATCCCTTCCTCTTCTTCTTTGCACGTCCATTGTCATCTCCATCACCGTGTACCATAGTACTAACCGACTCTTGCATCTTTGCGAAAAACTTGGTACTCGTTTGATACTCTTTACCAATTGCAGCATCGTCTTCCCATGCTGCTTTATTGTCTGACGCTACCACAACCTTGCCAGATGCCCGTGCCATTTGTAGCTCTTCTCGTAATTTGCGCTTCTCGTATGGATTATTAAGACCGAGACCAGGCTGGAGTTTACTAATGAGTTTCTCATCGGCATGCTTTTGCTTCCTAGCTTTACGACGTGCTGCCTTCTTGCCTTGACGGAGACGCTTCCGCTCGGCCTGTGTTTAATCATCAAAGGAGTTAATTGGATAAGAGCTGATAAGACACAAACAGCAAATACAGATCCACACAAATACATACACTGAACATACCTGATCCAACTCTGACTCTCCCTTGAGCACACTCTGTTTTCCTTTACCCGTGCCATATACTTCCTCTGGTGCCATTCCTCGACTTTGACTAACATGCAAGGGTAGAACCTCCTCCATTGCAATTGCGGGCACATCCTCTCTATTCTGAACATCAGCTTCATCTGCAACTGGACGGGGAGCAAAGTGATAGTTCGACAGTGCATCCAACTGAGAACACAAGTTGGCAAATAACACCTTCATCTCCTCCTTGGCTTCATCTTCTTCAGTTTGTTTCTCATGTGCTGATCGGTCAAATCCAGTAGTCTTCTTGAGATATTCTCGTTCATATAATTCACCCAAGCCGAGTTTGGACTTTTCTTGACTAACTTCTGGCGCTTCGCCGCCACGTTTATGTGCTCCAATATCTGGCAACTCACGGGGTATGACATCATCATAATCTTCATCAATGATACGACGCTTAATCATCTCTTCTATATCGGTGGTATGTTCAGCTGTTAATATTGGCGGCGGTTTGAACGCGACCTCAAACTCTGGCGAGGTTGTGGTAGC
>Ga0214478_100924_pt1 | contig 16214 bp, 10 predicted proteins | sample M1_20Mar14CPVII9_2_FD_178001 | JGI IMG/M metagenome (GOLD analysis project Ga0214478, IMG submission 178001) | Marine eukaryotic communities from Monterey Bay, California, United States - M1_20Mar14CPVII9sort6BwellD7 | ecosystem: Environmental > Aquatic > Marine > Unclassified | place: USA...
CAGTATCCAGTACTGCCAATGTTTGCTCTCCCGACGAAGAAAAGCTATGAATGGGTGGATGTGAAACAAGATTGGGACGAGGGAAGGTTCCTCACCTTCTACGATAATGCGGATAATAAGAAAACATTTAAGAACCGTGCTAGGGGACGTGCCAAAGAAGAGACGGTTCCAAGGATGGCGTATTTTCCGCTGGAGGCAACATTGGCAGTACTGGATACTGATGGTTCTCCGTGGGAAGTACTCAAGGCGCTACGCCGTTATGAGGAGGATGAAACATCCCTCCTTCAGCCCGAACATACAAAATTCATCAAAAAGTACCTCATTGCAGTAATGGCAAAAGGAACATCGGAAAAGGAGAGTCAGTTGGCCATTGAACTTAAGCCCGTGATGTCCACAAATGCTAAATTGGCGAGGTTTAAGAAAGAAAAGATTGAACACTTGCTAGGAAAGGCGGCTAAGTCACCGGTTCGACAACAAGCAGCAGCAATGTCATCAGGGCAGCCAAATGAAAGAATGGAAGAATTGATGTCAGTGGTCGTTAACTTGGCCAAAACTGTTCACGAGTCTAACACCACCCGGCCTACCTTCAACCATCAACAAGAAGGGAGACAACAAGAGTCAAGCTTACAGGTAAAAGAGTTGAAAGGAGCGTTGGCAGCCAGTGTAATGGGCTTCACAGGAGTCACGGAGGTTCATTTATGTAAGAAAATTTGGACAACCTTCCTTTCGTCGGAATCCAACATGACAAAGCGAGACGAGCTACTCCAGGAAATGCAAAAATGGGCTTGCAAAAATTCATTGGAAATTGAGGAGGATTTTCTGTTGGAAACACAATTCTTCAAAGATTTACTGGCAGGAGACTTTACAGTGGGGGAACCAGTTGCAACGGAACACAACATCAACCGGGGGCTAACGCCACAGTGGTTCATGCCGGTAACTGCCGAATACAAGCGACAAAAGGAAGATGACGAACAAGCCGAGGCTGATACGGAGGGCACCCGAACATTGGCGGAGAAGAGAGAGCTACAAAAAGTGGCAGAAAGGCCACCTCCCGAAACACTCGTCGAATTCCAGTTGTTGGTTAATACCTGTGCAGCATTCCTCTTCGTGTTGTTTGGTGCAGGCTGTGATCTATATCGGAAGATGTTGGGATTATCAACGGAGCTCAAGAGTTCAGGCTCCAAGCGTGTGAAGAATCTTCTCCCAGTTGTAACCATCCGGCAATGGCATTGGGAAGTCTGTATGGATTGGCGCCGCTATTTCTACAGCAGGTGCAAGATGAGTGACTTCATGGATGGAGAGATGCCAATCTTTCCCCAGAGCATGTTGAGTTCACTCATACAGTACATCACAAGAGGGGCTGAGGTGCCAAACATTACGTTCCCAAGTAAGTGGCGAACAAGCGCATCACGACCGCCAGCTACGTACACATCACCAGTCCCTCCCACGGCACCCGTATACAACTATCAACTGCCGCCACCACCACAGGTACCACAGCCAAATGCGTTCGCCCCTCAAGTGCAAGACAAGCCCACCAAGCCACGGAGCGTGTCGTTCCAATTGAGTGATCTACATCCGGCGCTGCAGACTCCGCTCCACGAGTACCACAATCAATACAAGGGTACAGTGCTCTTAACCGAGATGTGCACAAGAAGTGGGATTGTGCTCGGGGAACTAACACCCCACCCAAAGGAGGGGCGTAACATCTGCTATCGTCATGTGCTTGGGTGTTGCGGACAGGGCCACAGGTGCACTCGGAAACACCTCACAATCGCGGAACAAGGGGCCAAGTTCTGTGAGAAGCTGTACAACCAGCTAAAAAAGGGTATAGCAAAGCTGCTTGCTGAACCCCCTGAGGCCAAGAAAGTCCGTCGGTGAGACCTCAGTCTCATCGACACGGGAGGTACCATCCAATGCATACAACAAAAGGCGGCACGGTACCAAATGAGGGAAGCATTGGAATCTGAAGGCCGTGGAGGAGGAAGGTCTTCGGAAGTGGTAGGAAAGTTGGAAAACGACAGGAGGCGAATCGAACGGTGGATGGGAGAAAAGTTGAAAATAGAAGATATTGGGGATGAATCGGAGGAAGAGATTGACGAGAAGTGGCTACAAGAGGCGGTAGAACAAGACAGAGCCAAGTTTGAGGCGACCGTGAGTAAGGAAGAGCTGGAACAGATGGAATTCCTAGACGGAGGAAATGGTGAGTATTTGTCGAATCACATGTTATGTGATGGGAATCGGGAAGTTGCCACCCCACTGAGCCAGGCACAGTCCAGTTCAAATGTGGATGACAAGACTGGGAGAAATCACCAGCCTCGCCAACATACGCGCGAGATCGATCCTGCCCCGTACCGACGGGTGGAGCGTAAGGACGACACAACTGTTCATGATGACTCCACCCCCCGGGTGACCCAGATTGATGTGCATCAGCACAAACCCTCGGTTTCGGTCGAGTCAAAGTCGGCTTCAGTCGCAACCTCTGCTTCAGCAGTTGCAAGTGCTTCAGCACATCAAAAGTCGGCTTCAGTCGCAACCTCTGCTTCAGCAGTTGTAAGTGCTTCAGCACATCAAAAGTCGGCTTCAGTCGCAACCTCTGCTTCAGCAGTTGTAAGTGCTTCAACACATCAAAAGTCGGCTTCAGTCGCAACCTCTGCTTCAGCAGTTGTAAGTGCTTCAACACATCAAAAGTCGGCTTCAGTCGCAACCTCTGCTTCAGCAGTTGTAAGTGCTTCAGCACATCAAAAGTCGGCTTCAGTCGCAACCTCTGCTTCAGCAGTTGTAAGTGCTTCAGCACATCAAAAGTCGGCTTCAGTCGCAACCTCTGCTTCAGCAGTTGTAAGTGCTTCAGCACATCAAAAGTCGGCTTCAGTCGCAACCTCTGCTTCAGCAGTTGTAAATGCCTCAGCATACCCTTCGGCCTCATTCGGATCAAAGTTGGCCTCAGTTGGAAAAGAGAAACAAAAGAATCGCAAAAAGAGGAGAAGCCGAAGAAAAAAGAGCAGAAAACGACAACGGATGGAGCGTGGACCAAAGGTGGAAACTTGTGAAAGTAACGATGAGTCGAGTGATGAAAAATCGGAGATCGAAGATGCGGGTTGCCTATCTCACACTTCACCACCCCCTATCTTGCCTTGTTCAAACCAGATTATGCAGAACTCAAAACGCATAACTGGCACTGCTTGCATCGGGCTGGAGCAACCACAGATGGACTCGGGCAAGCCAGTGACGGGCAAGAATAAGGTCCAGCATCGGAAGGAGAATAAGTTCAAGAGACGGATTAAACAAGTGGCTCAGAGCTTGGCAGTCGGCGCAACCGCAGGCTACCATGGGGTATCATATTGGGCCAAGCACGAAGGTCTGTACAACGTACCCACTCCAAAGACGGCAACCACATCATATGTTGGTCAAATGTGTCCGTCAAATGCTGCACTGGATCACCCGGCAAGGAATATTCTCTTACAATACGCACAAGAAGGATGTCCCGTCGAAACTGGAGAGCCGTGGACACGAGAAATGATTGAGGCGGCAGTAATGCGAGGACCACATGTGTCGGCAATGGTTCCAGAGGCAATGAACCAACTGCAATTAGAGGTAGCGGAGAAAGAGAAGAATGATCAAGTCCGAGTCGTTAATTGGGACGATATCAAGGATAACTTGCCGAAGGAGCTCAAGGTATCACCAATTGCCATGATACCACATAAATCAAGAATGTTCCGGGCGATTCTCGACTTATCCTTTGGCATTCGATTAGAAGATGGCGCACAAGTACCATCTGTGAATGAATCCTCAATCAAGACAGCGCCAAGAGGGGCCATCGATCAATTGGGACAATCCTTGGACCGAGTAATTCATGCCATGGCTCAAGCTGAACAAGATGCCAAAGTCTTCATGGCAAAGTGGGACATCAAAGATGGTTTCTGGAGACTCGTTGGCAGAAAAGGAGAAGAGTGGAACTTCGCTTACGTCCTCCCCCAAGAAGAGGGCAAGCCTATCAAGCTCGTGATCCCTACATCACTTCAAATGGGATGGATCGAGTCACCACCATACTTCTGTGCAGCATCCGAAACTGGCCGAGACGTCGCACAGCAATATGCTGAGGCTCCGGTGGGCTCACTCGAAAATCACAAGTTCATCGCCCACTCACTACAGGGGGAAGACTACGAGACCTTCCAAGGCCAAGGTTTGCAAGACCTTCGCTATTCAATCGAGGTATATGTGGACGACTACATCTCTCTAGCCATGCCACGCACCAAGGAGGATCTGAGGCACGTAGCAAATGCTGTGATGAAAGGCGTCCATGATGTTTTCCCGGCGGATCAGGTAGCAGAGAATGATCCCCTATCCTACAAGAAGATGCTCAAATTGGAATCAATGTGGGCATTGACAAAGGAGATTCTTGGATTTACGTTCGATGGCGACAACAAGACAATTTGGCTTGCTGAGGACAAACGAGAAAAACTCCTGGCAACACTCCATCAATGGCTGCGCCAAGCTACACGGGAGAAGGGAGGCATCAAGTTCGATGAGTTTCAATCAACAATTGCAAAGCTCCGACACGCCTTCATCTCTATCCCTAGTGGCAAGGGATTGCTATCACCTTGCAATGCAGTTCTTCGTAAACAGCCCAAGTACGTCTAATTCAGGTGTGATACCTTATTCCTGCTTTGGCAGGGTGCAGTTTACCTGTTGTCGAATGTTCACTACCCCTGTGTTGTGCGCAACCTTAATTCTTTCTCCCAGTAGTAAGTAGTGTTTGGCACAAAGTTTGCTCCTAAGTATATAATGATTGCATCCATCGTATGTGCATTTCCTAGGATATCTTCTCCCTCCATGACGAAGACAATATTCACCATTTTTGCCAACTCCATTGCCTCTGCTCAATGCTTTACAACCCTCAACTACACACTTCATCTTTGGAATATATTTTCGTTTTCGTTTTACTGGCTTCATTTTGATCTTAGCGGTAGTATTATTGGTAGTGGTGCATATCTCTTTGAGGTTTTTGCATTTTGCAATGTCTATTAAACCACATATGGCATCTATTTCGTCAGCTTTTAATTTTAACAAATTACTCATATGTTAATCTTTTAGAATTAGATGCCCTATTGTATCTTATTTTGTTTGCAAAATAATCTGGGTTAAATTCTTTCTTCCATCTCATATCTAAGATACAGGTAATAATCTAATACTCTTGAATTCTTTCTTCATAGGTCCTCTTTATACATTCTCTTTTGGAAAGCAAAGATCTTCCATGTTGGAGGATGCTTATGATCAACAACAAAGCAAGAGAAAATCTTTCTTCCATCTTCCACAAGTTTGGTGTCTTTTTTATGAGGGGTGCTTAAGGCAAGTGTCTTGAAAAATTTCTTTTGGTATCTATTTGGCTATAAACGGCTTTTTATTCTTAATCGGCCACACACACACGGACGGAACACAATTTCATCGGTTTGGAGTTACCTAGGCTAGGTAAACTGACATTATCTTGGTAGATAAACATTAACATTGGAATCATGACTACACGTGGTCAGTTGGAATATCAGCATCTCAGATATGTACTGCTGGTCGACCCCCGAGTCCAGTGATATTGAGTATATTCTCCGTGTGGAGAACCGAACAAACTTGCGCTTGTTGAAGACGCTTGTACGTTGCCCAGGATTAGAATTAAGAGAGACAACATTTACCAATGAGGATGGAGATGAAAGCACTCTATATCGGAGCAACATATTGAGGAATAAAAGCGGTAGATTCCTTCCAGAACAATGGATAGAACTGGTATGGTCAGTTTACCCTAGGTAACTGCAACAGCTTTCTCCTCCTTCGGGGCAATTAACAATAAATAGTCGGATGGGACCTAGAAAAGATACCCCCAAAAAAAGATTCAATCATTACTACGAAGCAAGCAACAAGAGCCACGAGCGGTTTGGGTGCTTTATGGAGTGATGGTGATGATGTTATTGATCACTCCTCCTATCTCTAATGCCAGGTTTGTTTACTACACATAGTTACATTAGCAATAAAAAATAACTTATAATGTAGAGGGGCCAATAACTTAGTTGGGGCTCGTCAGGGGGCTCATCTCCTTTTGATACCCTACTATTAACTTTTATAAATTATTATCACGATGTTATAGTTACGAGGCTGATCGTTAAAGCCGTCGGTGGAGACAATATAAGTACTATATAATTATTCTTATAAATCTTTAATCACTATTGAGCAACAAGTTCATTGCAATTGATGTATCTACAATATTATAATACCTACCGATAACTAAACTTGAAGCATTAATTATACATTAATATCACTATAACTTATTAGATACACTTATTCAATAGCAACATATGGTATTATTGGTGATTTCACACAAGATGGTACTGTTAATAAAGACACTGCCCACTGCTCATACTCTATCATGTATATGCTCAGCTCGCCCTCCAAATAAAAGTTGGCGTCTGTATAGGGAATATCATAGCATTTGTCTCAAACAACGTGGTCGATCATGGGCTGAGGATTGTGATATGAAAGTAGGTAATTTAATGAACTTGGATATCTACAATTCTATCCATCGTAGTGTTGATGGTATAATAGCTTATCTGGATCAGGAGAGTGATGTCGTGCAAGGATTAGATAAGTTGTACAATGGAGGTTGGGGGTTCTGATACACAACTTTTGGTTGTCAGGTCCAAATTGGGCATAAAACATCAGAACTACTCTTACTGTTGATATGAGGCATTTATTTTGACTTTGAGGGACATTTTTCTGAGTTTTGGGGCATTAATTTCGATTGTGCATCTTTAATGTATCTTTTCATATTACATGCCCCTGATCATATTTAAAATTCGATGTTTATCAAATTATGCCCCTTGTTTATTTTATCTTTTAGACCATTGTGGCTCTGATATGCCTTAGCTCAAACGACATATGAATAAAAGGGATTATTGACCAACTTCTTATGCCCACTCAAACTATGCCTCTCAACAAGACCATAATAATTCGATGTAGGACATATTTATTTGATCATCATATTATTATTCTCCACCACGTGAGCAGGAGACCAACAATTTCACACATAAGGCAGAAGGAGGAAGAGAGAGCTCACTTTCATAACATGTGAAAATAAACAACAGCTCAACCTCTACCATCACCACCTAACAAATACCATCATCCAAGTGGCGTATCTGATCGTATATATCATCAGCCGAGCGATGACAATAGACCGACGACCTCTATACTGAATCAATTCCTTCGTATTGCAATTGCAATTCATTATTATTGATGACGATATGGACAGAACAGAACAACTTAAAAAATTAGGTAAAATTCAGTAAAATTAGCACTCTATGCAACTAAACAGACAAGTTCAACCAATATTGGAGTCTTCATACGCCGATGATGTATAACCAGACAGCGTCGCACATCATGTTTATTGACGACGATGATGATGAGAGGTGAGTACATATACTATATGTAATCGGCATGGCCATTGCAAATCGATTAACTACTATTGTTGTAGAATACTAACAACCGTATTGATGTCATGCCAACCCATTATTCCTATAGCTTGGTGGCGGCGTGGAGAGTTCGACATTGCACATCGATAATAGAAGGTAAGATTTTGTGGCTGTGTATATTAATGATTTAAACTACACCAACTAACCGTACACCACCTCGTCGAACGATAGATAATACACCTGCTGCATACGATGGCTAGTTGGATGATAGATAGCGGCGCCCCTGTGTTGTACTAGTAGGCAGTTAGTAGTAGCATAGTACTGGGTGGCGAAAAGAAAAAACGGTGAAATTTGCACATAATACTAAATTAGTACATGGTCAATTTAAGATTCTCAGTGAATAAATACCTAGAGCAAATAAATTCGATCGAACACTTAAAGTGCTGGATTAGTACAGCCCCGATGTTCGATAAAAATAGGGCATTAATGTCCCAAACTCAACTTAAAAACAAAAATGAAGGGACATTGTCAGGTGAAAAATGGGTCCACCTCCGGGGCATTGAAGTCCATCTAAATCAGTTGATCTATGGGACATATGAGTACTTCTGATGAAGTGGACAAGCCAAGTGCCAGCAACATGATCATTTTCAGGAAGAAGAAGAAGACTATCAAGAAGAAGAAGAAAAAGAAGTCCCAGCACAAGCTTGAACTTGAAACGATGATGGTTGGACAGTCTCAAGAGACATCACCATCTCTTCCCGACGTGATCAAGAGAATGATCAAAGAGGCTGTGGTACCTCGTGCCTCAATGATGCCGAGGAGGGAGATCAAGAAGCTCAAGAAGTGTCGCTGCAAGAACAGCAGACGGAAGTTGTGAAACGTACGACTGGTATGGACAGTGCCGTGAGCTTGAGTACCGCGTACAAACACCTAAAAGGGCCCTAGGTCAGCTCTGACCAATCTAGTTTCAAATAAGAAAGGGAGGGAAAGAAGGGGTAGATGAAGGCAAAGCAAACGACTTGAGTTCTCCTACTGAAGACCATTTGGAGAAAGGTAAATTGATTACTCAACCCTCAAGCGGTGGTGATGCAAAACAAAATCTAGTTGACGGTGAGGGAAAAGTTGCTGACACCTTGATGTCGTATAAACTCCCGTTCAGTGCAACCAGATTATCATGTTCACTTAATGCATTTAAATCTGAGATGAAGTTAACCACTGCCATTACAAAACGTGAGAAGTGGCTGTGTGATGGTAATAAATGGGATGACATTATGCCATCTAGAGATATTCCAACCAATATTAAGTACATCGTCGTTGATGTAGAAACACATGATTGGAAGGACGGCGGTCCTTGTAATGGTCGCATTGTTAAGATTGCATGGATGGTATTTGACTGTAATATGAAATGCATTGAATCTAAGCGGTCAGTTTACCCTAGGTAACTGCAACAGCTATAAATTGTCCTTCTCCTTTGTGGTCATTTAAGAATAAACGCTTGCTAAAATAAAAAATTCGGCGGATGAACGGTGATTGCACAGAAAAGATATCCACCAAAAATTGTGATACCGCCGAGAGTAGTATACTATGATATGCAGTGATGGGTGATCTTTGTGGTGAATGGTATGATCTAAAAGCCTTCTTGATTCCATACAGGCTGAATATGCATCTATTGTTATTTACATATAATTACAATCAGTATTATACATAATAAATCCATGTAACGGTTGGATGACTTAGGGTTGGGGCTGTATAAGTATTGTAGCATCCTAGGGCTTTTATAGTATTTGTACAGCCTTTGCAAATAATATCAAAGTGTTGGACTTAGCGTTGGGGCTGTATAAGTACTTTGATAGCGTTAGGGCTTTCATAGTATTTGTACAGCCTTTGCAAAAAAATGATATTGTTGTACTTCAATCATCTTCATGTTCTATAATATCGTAAATTTATAACCATGCATCATTGATCAACAAGTTTATTGCAATCGGATCAACTACAATATTATTTATTATAACTTCTGATAACTACCATCAATATGATTGGGATTTCTACAAAAGACGATAATGGTGGGGATGATAAAAGTGTATCTTCTGCTGTGGATGATATTTTGAGCCATCTTTTTCATGTCAAATTTATGATATAGGTGAGTTCACCTATGTGTACTTTCATCACTTAGCTTGTTTACTGATCTCTTCAGTTTACCTAGCCTAGGTAGCTCCAAACCAATTTACTTGTGTTCTGTCCATGGCCAATGTCAATTGGATACGCATTCGAGTACTGCGTACGCTGTATGTATGTACGTACATTACCTCTTACTTAAGAAAAAGGGCCCAACTTTAGTTGGACTCACAATATCTAAATATAAAGAACAAATTGTCATCTACAACAACGCTCATAGCGTACATTACACATCCGTAATCTCATAGATTAACAGTCTCGTCGCTTTCCGCTGACGATTCTAGGATTAAGAGTTTTGATTTGCGCAGGACATAAGTCGGCCAATCAATTCTTGGGATTAAGAAGTTTGATTTTGCAGGACATAAGTCGGCTAATCAAGCACTTAATTAACAGTTAGAAAGATCGGGTATTGCAGGACATAAGTCGGCATATCAGACACTTATTCCTCTTTTGGATTGGAGTTAAGCACAGCTTCTTCAGTCAACCGTGAATTATCTACAAAAGGATATTTGATAGTTTTCTCATCATGACTACGGCTAATGCAGAGTTTGAGCACATCATGAATGTAATTTTTGGAGTCGGCACGCCGGCCCAACTATTATGCATTGAGAACGGGATTACTAATCTCCGTAAATTCAAGGTAAAGTTTAGGAATATCCGTGACCTTGAGTATATTGATAGTACTACGAACACTAAAGTTAAACTATCTGATGATGATTTCGAGGAGCTCGAGGCTCTTGTGCCATTCTTGCACCACTTGCAGAATGAGTTAGGCGTTATTTCAAAGAACCCAGTAGACATTACACAGCACTCACGTGAGGATTTCTTGTGCTACTATGACAATGTATATGACGTAGATAATCCGACTCAATATAACCAAGCGTTAGCGCAGGATGCCGAGAAGCATGCGGAAGAAATGAAGATATTAGCGGCCCGTACTGCCAATGCAATGACCACTACTGTAGGAACAACAACTACCGCCAATACAGGTGGTGGCAGTTCAAGTGGAGGCACATCTGGAGGTGGTGTAACTAATTCGAATGATCATTATAAAGCGGAGTTGAAGGCCCTTAAGAAAGCAGGAGTTCCCGACGTCAAGAAATACATGGAACTACTCAATGACGATGCTTACTCAACATGGTGGAAAAAGTTCACCAATACAGCCAAGCTTCAAGGTTTTGAAAATCAATTGAATCCCAAGTATGTCCCAAACACACCTGAAGAGAAGGAGGTCTTTGATATTCGTCAGCAACATCTCTATGACATTCTCAGCAAGATTTTACTTACGCCTAAGGGTAAGGATATCTTAAGTAATCATATCCTTGATAACAATGCACAGGAGGTTCTTAGTGAATTGAAGGAACATCAAACTGAATCCGTCATTGCCACACGTCGTCGGCGAGAATGTTTGCAACTGATCCTAAATTCCAGGATCGATCCCAGTCAAAACGGTGAAAGTCAAATTGTAGAGTTTAAGGAATTGATGAGGACATATGAATCATATTTAGGGAAGAGCATGGATGAGGCTACAAAACTCTCATATCTTGAGGACTTCTGTTCCAGTGCACCTGGTATGAAAAATATTCCTAGCTTAACAGCCATTATCCAGAAGGCGACAAAGACTACCCTTTCAACGGCCACACAAATGGAAATCGTTGAGAGCCAAGCGCTGATGGAAGATAATGCGGCACTACTTCCCCAAGTTGATGGTCGTATGCGTGAACATCGTTCTGTCAATATAACGAATTTTAATCCGTTACCAGCAGATAATTCTGACGAATTTCCGCTTGACAATGGAGATGGTTTTATCACTGTGTATATGGGCGATGTTAGGGGACAGCTACAACAATCGCATAAGCTCCCGAAGTCGTTATGGGCGGCTTTCACGCAAGACGAGAAGAAAATCTGGTTGAGTTTTAGTGTAGATACACGGAAACGAATTCTTGGCTGTCTTGATAATGAGCCTTCCAGCCAACAGAACGAGGATCAAGCGTCTCCCATGTCATCTGCTGTGCGCCAACATGCTCAGCCACGTCACCAATCCCGTCTCAGATCATATAATCGGCGGCCAATCAACGGACAATCTCATCGCACTAACCAACAACGTCGGGTGAGATTGACAGACCGTTATGACTTGGTAGGTGAACCTGGCAATGGTGGTGGTGATAACAACCAAGATTTCAATGTACAATTGGTTGATCAATATAATACCGCTGGGGAATCTAATGCAGTAACCACTGATGAGGTTGCAACTGACGAGATTGTCCCAAGACCTAACACTGAGTTAGATGTTGGTACCGCAATGTTCACGTCTAATGCTACTTCATCTCCACCAGAGACTGCAAACAATACTCTTTTTATTAATAACATCAAGTCAAGTAGCGTTGACAGCACAGTCACATGTAATCCATTTGATGTCAGACGTTTGTTGGAAGATCGTCCACCTTCAAATGAAATTGCTTCGGAAGATGGGGAGCTTACTCCTTACTGCCCTGTGCCTATCAGTCAGCCTTCTAGTGATGGCAACGACGTACCAACCTCCTCTACGTCAAAATTTAAGTCTACGAAGTCAATTTTGCGGAAGCCATCCTTCAAACAAAACAAGAAAAAGGGCATTCCATCTGTCATGAACGCATTTGTCACCATTCTCTCGTGTGTCTGTCTATTAGGCTGTCTACCGCATTCATCTGCATTTCCATTTAATGAGATTCCTCCTCCAGATCTTGAATGTAACACAGTTGAATTTGTCGACGTTGACGACACCGCATCGCGTGGCTCATCATCCAATGTTGAAATCAAGGTTACCCGTAGTATACGGGAAATGTCTGCCGGAGGGAATACAACAGTCAATGGTGGTGCAAATGGATGCGTCGCAGGACGTGAGTTGATACCAATTAGTTACACAGGTGAAGATGCTAATGTGATGGGCATTGACAAGCACCAACTCAGTAACCTGCCCATTTGTACATGTGCGGGAGTGCATGATCTGTCCGACGGAACGTCTATCTTGTGTATTTTTAATCGATATGCTTACCATGCTGATGGCAGCACCATACATTCTAAGATTCAACTGCAAGATAATGGTAACTTTGTTGACGATAGTCCTATCAAACTTGGTGGAACTCAAAAGATTGTCACCCCAGGAGGAATCACGATGGCTTTAAATGTTATTCGAGGACTGGCGTCACTGAGACTTAGACGTCCCACAGATGAAGAGTTAGCAACTTTAGAACCTGTTCACATGACTAAAGATGTCCCGTGGAATCCCAGTAAGTATGACTCGGCTCCTTCCATCGATGAAGATTGGTTTGCTGCGTTTACCGACTTTTACTCTCTCCTCCCAGCTACGGAGATATTGCGAAACCACAATAACATCTCTGTCTTCGGTGCTAACTCAACCCTCATTCCGCGGGATTACGATTCTTTACGACCTTACTTCCTTGACATGCCATCCGATGTTGTCCGTCTGACTTATGATGCGACTACACAATATTACTCTAATTACTCCGCTAGTGCTGGTCAAGTCCATATGTATAAAAGTCCATACCCGGCTGCAAATGTTTTTTGACAAAGTGAAGATGTATCCACGGATACTTTGTATGCGGACATTACAGCATGGGGAGGTGCCACTTGTATGCAAGTTTTTGTTGGTACTGACTCGCACTATATCCATGGATACGAATGTCGAACAGATAAGGAGTTTGCGAGGATCCTTGAGGATGAAATCCGTTTTCATGGTGCCCCAAATCGAATTTTGAGTGACATGGCCAAGGCTGAGATTAGCAAGAAAGTAGAAGAAATATTGAGAAAATACATGATCGATGCGCATCAATCAGAGCCTTATCAGCAACAGCAGAATCCCGTTGAACGTTCCATTCAAGATATCAAACGATATGCAAACTATGTCGCTGACTACAGTGGTGCTCCTCCTGAAGCTTGGGTACTCATTGTCCATTATGTCATGTACATCATGAACCGTACCGCTCGCAGTGTACTCAATCATCGCACACCTTATGAGAAGCTATATGGACAGACGCCCGACATCAGTGTCATGACCCAGTTCCAATTCTGGGAGCCAGTGTTGATCCACAATCATCTCACTACATTCCCTTCTACCTCTTCCAAGATACTCGTTCGATTCGTTGGTTTTTCAGACTCGGTTGGAAATGCAGGATGTTGTAAAGTATACAATGAAGCTACGGTCAGACCCTTAGCAGAGCACTACTATTCCGTCTTGATGAACGCCTATATGAAAAGTATGAAGTGGAACCTTTTCCGTCACGCCCAAATGGGGAGCCTGATGACGTTCCCGTTGGTGAATTGGTCAAGTCACGTGGAAATTCTGAACAAGGAAAACCAAGCCCAATTCCCATTGGGATCGAGAAAATGTTAAATCGAACCTTTTTGCTACGAGAAGAGACAGATGGAAGTCGTCGCCGTGCGCAAATCACTGCGGTGGTAGAGGAATTTAAAGGTCAGCTCGATTCTGACCCACAGCGTGTTAAGTTCAAGGCAAAGATTGGTGGAAGCAACTTCGAAGAACTTATTGAATACAATGATCTCATGGAACTCATTGAAGAGCAGAAGGAATATGATGTTGGCACTTGGCGTTTCCGCAAGATCCTGGACCATCGTGCCCAAAGAATAAGAAGGAGAAATGGAAAGTTCTAATTGAATGGGAATCTGGGGAGCGTTCATGGGAACCAATTACCAACATCTATGCTGGAGATAAGTACATGCTGGCTGAATATGCTCGTGATCATGATCTAATTGACAAGTGGGAAGGCCCACGTATGAAAATTAGAGCAGCAGCAAAGAACAGCAAGACTCTCCTCAGGATGATTAGGCAAGCCAAGCTAAAGTCGTTCAGAACCACCCCAGTATATAAGAATGGACACAAAGTACCTCGTAACCATCAACAAGCTATGGACTTGGATCGAATCAATAACAACACCAAGTGGGCGGATGCTGAAAAGCTTGAGAAGAACCAGTTGTTTGAGTATGAGACTTTTGACGACCGTGGTCATAGATCGTCCAATAGAGCACCTGACGGATACAAGAAGATTAATCTCCACTTTGTCTACGATGTCAAACATGATGGTCGATTCAAAGCTCGTGTTGTTGCAGGTGGACACCTAACTGAGACTCCTGTTGAAAGCATTTATTCAGGGGTTGTGAGCCTACGTGGTATACGGATTGTAACATTCATTGCCGAACTGAATAACCTTAAGGTATGGCAAACTGACATTGGAAATGCATATCTTGAAGCCTATACAAATGAAAAGGTATACGTCATCGCTGGACCAGAATTTGGGGAGCTCGAAGGACACATCTTCGTTATCAGAAAGGCCTTATATGGTTTGAAAACTAGCTCGGTTCGATGGCATGAACGTTTTTCTGGAGTCCTACGTGATATGAAGTTTGTACCTAGTCATGCTGAACCTGATATCTGGATGAGAGACATGGGTGATCACTATGAATACATTGCTACGTATGTTGATGATTTGACTATTGCATCACGCAATCCTCAAGCCATTATTGACGTCCTCGAGGGCAAACCAAACAATTTCAAGCTTAAGGGAACTGGAGAAATTGATGTCCTACTTGGTTGTAATTACTTCCGTGATGACAATGGCCGCCTTTGCTATTCCCCCAAGAACTATCTAAAGAAGATGGGCGACCAATACAAATTACTTTTTGGAGTAAAGCCGAAACATTATGCGTCCCCACTCGAGGAGAACGATCATCCTGAACTTGACGAATCGGATTTTCTAGATGAGGATGAAACTCGAATTTACCAATCCCTTATTGGCTGTACCCAGTGGGTAATACAACTTGGACGTTTCGATATTGCTGTACATGTTGGAACTCTCTCGAGCTTCCGTGCTAAACCTCGTCGTGGACATCTTGACCGTATCAAGCGTGTGATTGGTTATTTATCAAAGATGGATCGTGGAGCTGTTTGCATTCGTACCTATATGCCTGACATTTCAGATGCTGAGATCAATAGATATGATTGGTCCAAAACTGTTTATGCTGGTTCTGAGGAAGAGATTCCACATGACATCCCAACACCTTAAGGGAAATCTGTCAAACTTGTCACATATGCTGATTCTAACCTTATGCACAACATTCTTGATGGAAAGGCTGTCACGGGTATTCTACATTTCGTCAATCAGACTCCTTTTGATTGGTACTCGAAGAAACAAGCAACTGCTGAAACAGCCACTTACGGTGCTGAAGAATTAGCTGCAAGGACCGCTATAGAGCAGAGCCGTGCCAACAGGTTGACCTTTATGTACCTCGGGGTACCAATTGATGGACCATCTATCCTGCTCGGAGATAATGAGTCCGTTGTGAGGGGAGCGACTGTCCCACACAGAAAATTGAATAAGCGCCACTTGATTCTCTCTTGGCACTATGTACGTCAAGCCATTGCCACTGGTACGTATGATTACGTGCACATTCCTGGCAAGATCAATCCTGCCGACATCCTTAGTAAGCATTGGGGTTATCGTAATGTTTGGAGCATGTTGAAGCCAATTCTTTTCTGGTACGGTAACACTAGAGATATCCCTGAGTAATATGTAT
>Ga0214478_100927_pt1 | contig 16183 bp, 13 predicted proteins | sample M1_20Mar14CPVII9_2_FD_178001 | JGI IMG/M metagenome (GOLD analysis project Ga0214478, IMG submission 178001) | Marine eukaryotic communities from Monterey Bay, California, United States - M1_20Mar14CPVII9sort6BwellD7 | ecosystem: Environmental > Aquatic > Marine > Unclassified | place: USA...
TGTGATATTACAATCCTCCCGACCTAATTTTGAGGGGCTTCTGTACGGCGAATGTATGAGTTCCTACGTAGAGGTGAGCTGACTAATTTAGTAAATTTCCATTTTACGTAGTGCCCAACTGACTGTGCGGTGGGTATCTCATATAAAGATAGCTGCCAATTTCGTGAGTAAAGCAGAGTTGAGCTCTCCCTTCATCGCTGCTATAACATTGATGCAATTATTATCAACTCGAATATTGCAATTCAATATGATATCAATAATTTGTATACTAGCTGGGTTTTCCTATGCGACATCTTCATCTGCAGTTATAGGAGAAAGGGATCACCATCGTAGTAGCAACCTTGACCTATCCGAGTTTCAATCAGTGCTATCTCGAACAGGGTTAGACGATGAACTTGTCAAGTTTGCCCAAGATGGATTATACATTCATCAAAATGCAGAGGATCAAAGGCATATGCACAAGAAGAAGAGGTCAAACGTAAGAAGACGAACAACAAACAACCAAGACCTTCATTATATATCATCATTTTCAGAAGAGCATGTATGGGATAATCTACTAAAACATGCATGGAATTTAGCATCCTCTGTAAAGAGAGATAACGGGCATAGTTTATCAATCACGACGAATCCACAAGAGGCGTATCCATCACCATTTCTAATTTGTCATCATCATCACCATTATAGTCATTTACAAGATACTCTTGATCTGTTTGATACACAATATGAAGATTCTTTAGTACTATCATCTTCACATGAAAGATCATGTCTCATCTTAACGACTACAGCATACCAAGTAGATGAAGTTACTAATAGTAACCCAACATTAGTAGAAGCAACTCCACTATTAGATATAAGCAAGATAAATGCAGGTACAATTGATGAGATATCCTCTCAAGGATGGACTATACCTTTTCGTGAACACGAAGAAGAGCGAGATTCTGCTTCAGAAAGGAAGAATGAAACTGAATCAATGAATGATTGGGAACGAATGATTACAGTTGACTTTGTGCCAGGCTTGGGAGGAATGAAGGAGGAGTCTAAACTACTCGAGACTGTTAATGATATGATGAGTGATATATTAGATATGGCTGAGGTAGGATGGCTAGGATCCGTTGGAATGACAGAGTCAAGTCAATATAGGATAGACGAGTCTCTTGTCGGTGTACCAGGAAAGTCCGCGTTAGTATGTTTATGATATATGAATTCGTGTGTTCAATATAAAGTCTCGACGACTTGGCTGTTTTATTTGACTTTATTGATTGCCCTTGCATATCATATGTAGGTACTAACATATATTATAATCTCCCCTCTTTTGTCATCATAAACTGTGAATAACGCGCATCTTCCAGCTCTATCTGATATGTTTTCTCTTACATCGTCAACATTCAACGGTGCTAATACAAATGACAATAGCCGTGTCAAATTCTGGAAAGACTCTTTCAGAGAAGGTTTAGAAACTGAACATGCATGTAGTGAAATGTTTTCGACACTCTTCGTCAAGCCAAGAGCGGGATACTATTCATATGATTTGGTGCTGAACCCGCTGGACGGCCCTCCTCCGAAAGAGTATGAAAGCTCGGCATCAAATTCTGCCTGTGTAATCTCTTTGGTAGCAGCTTTGTCAATGCATCCATACGTGCTCTCTGTTAAGGCGGGTAATGTTCCAATATACCAGGGATGGAACATTATATCAAAACTTAATTGAACAAGTAACGTTGAAAGATATATGTCAATTCCTAAGTACGATACTACTCATAATAAATATATAATACCAACTAAGCAATACTGTCTTCTTTGATGGTGGCATCTCATGACGCCCAGTGCCCGCGACAAGTGCCCTTTGGTTGTCATTGCCATGTAGGCTTTTGGATTTAGGGGGCATATCCCATGACATAAGTGGGCTTCGCCCACGTGGGCCCCACCTTGGTCAAATGGCACGTGTTTTGTACCCGTATATCCCCTAATTGTACCCGTAAACAGGCCATTTTACTGCCATTTGAGTTTTGAGCTCCAAAAGAGCCCTACTCAACCTGTGCCGTAGGGGGGCGTGCCCACCTGCCCACTATATCCAAAAGCCTATTGCCATGGGGATAGAAAACATATGATAATTGATAATATTCACACTGGTAAAAGCGCCAATGAACTTTGCAAGTTATTACCCGCACAATATAATAAATTATGATGATAACAAGGGGGCTGATGTTGATAATTACTGCTTTGGTAGTGTTATTATCTGTTTGTGATGGCAAGAGATATCCGCTAGGGTGTTGATGACACAAAAACCAAACACATCAAAAGAGAGTAAAAGAAGGAAGCCATCATTGAATGTACCTAAATTATGGCGGCAGAAATCTAAATCGGTGTCAGATGAAGATGTTAGTGATACTAATGAAAATAGTAATGATAGCGTGAGTGAAGAGAGTACCAAGGATGAAGATACTAAAGATGACACATCAAAAGAAGTTGATGAACAAGAAAGCAAATCAGATGATGCTGGCAAACAACCAGAACCTCAAACAAACAATCAAACATTATATATCAATATGATGGCACCTCCTGCAATGCTACCCCATCAACAGGGTGGGCGTCCTATGCCATACGGAGTAACTCCTCAACGGTATCCTTCAGCGACACCTCCACGCAACAAATCGTCGTCCCTGCTCTCTGCACTATTGGGTTTATTATTGCCTCGTCCACAAAATATACCTCCGGGTATGCCTGGTATGCCTCCATCAACGCCCCAGCCTATTGGAATTAGTCCTATTGCAATCATGTTATTGGCAACTAAGATATGGGACTTTTTCTTTTCCTCGCACACCGATGCGTTTATTCCATCTCCAAACCAACACTTTACCTTTGAGCGTTTGAATGATAGGTATAGAAAGGATGGATCTGCACTGAGACAGGCACTTGCTAGTCCTCCGCCTGGTATTAGAAAACATAGATGGAAAAGAGTCTTCAGAAAGAGAAAGAGAGATGCTGTTAGCAAATCTGCAGAAGATTCAATCCCCTCCCTTGCAAATGGAGAACTGTACAATCGAACGGTCATCATTGTTGATATGAAACCCGACTCAAGAGTGGGAAATGGTATTGCAGAGCAGCTGAGAGATACGGTATCATTTCTACTCGAACAACATCGTGATCATATCGACAAACGAAATCGAGCAGAGGGACAGCAACCTCTTCGTCTGCCATCCAAAATTCTCCCTTCATACCTCTCTTCATCATCATACGGCATAAGATCATCTCTTGGCAAAGAACTCGAGGTTGTAATCTTCCTTGATTCTCCAGGTGGTTCAGTATCTGATTATGGACTAGCATCTAGCCAACTGCAAAGGCTACGAAACGAACCACATGTGACTTTAACAATATGTGTCGATAGGGTTGCGGCAAGTGGGGGTTATATGATGGCATGTCAAGCAACGCCCGGGCATCTTTATGCAGCACCGTTTGCTATGCTTGGTTCAATAGGTGTAATTATGGAGACAGTTAATGTTAACGAAGTACTACGAAAGTATGGAGTAAACCCATTGATCATAAAAGCTGGAAAAAATAAAGCTGCATTATCAACATTGGGTGAAGTTACAACGGATGAATTGCAAATGGCTCAAAATGATGCAGATGTAATACACTCATCTTTTCAACAATGGGTACTCAACGCTCGTCCAAACGTTGTGGCATCTAAAGAGTGGATAGAGAAAGTATGTAATGGATCAGTATTCCTAGGTAACGAGGCAAAAGAAATAGGGTTGGTTGATAGAGTGGTGACATCAGATGAGTATGTAGCCGAGAGGATCTCAGCTGGGGATAGAGTTCTTCGACTTATGCCTTACAGAGGCCAGTTTATATTGCCAATTGATTTACTGCAAGGTTTGAATGCCGAAGGTAGAGCGAACATTCGAAGAAGAATACAAGGTTTAGGCAGAGGAATGTTTCAATGCTTATCACCTTTTCTTAGAGTTGTAGGTGCAGTGGGTATATTGAATGTGATTTCAGCACTGCAGTTCAATCAAGCAAGTGGCGGCGGCTACTCTTGGTCTGCATAGACTAATATAATAAGGTCTTCTTATAATGCAGGGTATGTATGCGTTACTAAGAAATGAACATAGTTGGTCGGCTTTCATTCTTTTTTTACCTACATATTTACTCAAGACAGTGATCTTTAGAACTTTTCTTATCTGTTAACAACCCTGGGAAGAAATTATGGAGTGTATTTTGAGTTTTTGCACTTTTATTTATTTGCCTATTGCCATTGCCTCTTACTGGCATTGGCTGACCCCACTCTCTCTAGAGATATAAGTAATAGTACTGCCATACTGAGGCAATAGACAGGTAGGCAATCAATACATATAGACCGCATATAAACTATTAACTCCTCTCGCCACATCGTCAGATATTGCATATAAATGTCTATCCGCTCAAGATCAAGTATATTTAGTTGGGTGAGAAGTAACAACGAGTCAACAGGAGAACATATTCAAATGGAGAAGAAGAACAATTATCATGCTAGTGAATCCATATCTGTAGTTGACATCGGCGCTCTTCCCAGCTCCCCGAATTCAGGTAACTCGTCCATCTCTGAGACTAAACCATTAGTATCGGCTCAAGATGATGATTTGAAAAAGAGTGATGAGATGATAAAGAAGAATGAGTCTACTGCCACTTCTTCTTCTACTACCTTATCAAAGATGGGTCTCAGTGTATTACTTCTACTTGCTATACAAAATACATCAAAGAATCTACTACTTCGGGCAGTAATGAAGGAACATCCGAAGTTCTTAACTTCTGCTGCAATTCTAGGTGTCGAGACGGTCAAGCTTACAATGTCACTCTTATATATTGTTTGTGTTCAGCGTAGGCCAGCATTTAGTGCAGTGACATTTATGAAGAAGGATAAGAGAAATACTATATTGATGGCTATACCTGCAACACTATATAGTATACAAATGACATTGGAGTACGTTGCTTTAGGCAATATTGATGCATCAGTATTCTCTGTATTAGTGCAAATGAAGATGTTAGCCACGGCAGGTTGTGCGGTTCTGATTTTGGGAAAGAGAATCAAGAAAGTACAACTTATCAGTTTAGTCCTTTTGACAATCGGTGTTATGTTATGTAATATGAAGAACTATGGTGCATCTCCGTCCGATGAAGAGGCAGTAGGAAATGCTAAAAAGGGCATTATTGCAACATTTGGTATAGCAGGATGTAGTGGACTTGCGAGTGTGTATACTGAAAAGGTTATCAAGGAAAGTTGATCTTACTTTGCCTTAATTTGATTGCATTTGCAAAACACATATACTAACAAACGTTACTACCATCTCTCTTCATATTCATAAATTGTTAAACACTCATCTTCAAGGCAAAGCGAAGCATTAACAATGAACTGCCTACACAGCAAATGGACAATGAAAAAGAATTGAAAGAGAAATATGGTCTTGCATATACACAGGTCCAGCTTGCTGCTGTAAGTCTTGTCATCATGGGATGTTATTGCGCTGTAATGGAAATGGATCAAATCATTGAAAAGGGACTCTGGTTTGGTTTCAACGGCCCTGCTGTCATTAGTATCTTGGTTAGTGCTATAGGAGGGTTGATTGTCGCCGCAGTGTTAAAGTATGCGGATGCAGTATTGAAGGGATACGCAACGGCGATGAGTGTCGTTCTTACTGGGGTTTGTAGTATGATATTGTTCGGTACAAAGTTGAACGTTCTCTACTTTCTTGGTATCGGTAATACGATTTGTGCTGTACTTTTATACAGCGCGAAAGATCTGGATAGACTGTTGTGCTGAGCAATGTAATACAGTAATGAAACTATTTCCATTCGCTTCTCCACTTCTACTCTATCTCGCTTACTTGGGGGAGTTGTTCGTAGGATACCGTGGGTATCTTTCATATCATTAATCCATTGCACATTCTTTTCTGAGCATTCAAACGTTTGGCGGCGGTGAGGAGTTAGTTGTTGTCTTGCTACTACTCTGTGCTATAGGCCAATCACATCTTGCCTCATATGATCTTACTATTCTATAGTATTTTCTTTATGCTTTCATTATTATTATTATTTCGTGCTTCTGGATTTACAACCCGACAACAATTTAATAACAAATCAAGATCTTTTAAATTTCCACATCATATACAAATATCAATACAACATAAATTATTATATCGACATAAATCAACTCAAACACATATCAACATGGTACAAGGAGTTAATATTATCGATGGTGTTATCCAAAACATCAACCCTGCAACAGGTGAATTAATAAGTCCTTCAGTTTCAGTATCAACATCCACCGAGTTGGCCGGTGTGATATCCAAAGCAAATGCTTCACAAGAATCTTGGAGTGCACTATCACTGGATGAGAGGATTGACATTTTGCGCAAGGGTCTTGCTGCAGTAGAACCTATTGCAAAGGAGTTGGCAGAGACTATAACAAATGAAATGGGAAAGGTACCGAAAGAGGCGATTGCAGAAGTAGAAGAGGCTATAGGATTGAAGGATGAGTGGCTGGATTTAGTAAAAGAGGCCAATGAAGATATAAAGTTAAGTGATGGAGAGTCTGAGAGTATTATTGTGAGAGATCCACTTGGTGTTGTGGTAGTTATATCTCCCTGGAATGTGAGTATGTATGCTGCATATCTTATGTTTATATCTATCGAATGCATCTACTCACCTCATCTCCTTTGTTGTTTATAGTTTCCTGCTGGAGAGATCCCATTCCTGGCAATACCAGCTTTGGCATCAGGCAATACTGTCATTGTGAAGCCCAGTGAAGTTACCCCATTATCTGGTGCTTTGTATTGTTCAGCATTATCTTCAGTTCTACCGGAAGGAGTGTTGCAACTTGTTCAGGGCGATGGAAGTGTAGGCGAGCAATTAGTATCAAGTGAAGATGTGCACATGATAGCCATGACGGGTTCCTCTGCTAGTGAGTATATATGACAATCATATTTCAGACTCTTATTCAGTATATTATTACTCTCTAACATCTGACACGCCTACATCTTCCTACCTCTCTCTTTTTTTCTCTTTGTAGCTGGTAAGAAGATTATGGAGAGCTGCTCGAAGAATCTAAAGCGTTTAGTATTGGAACTCGGGGGTAAAGATCCCTTGGTTGTATTTGCAGATGCAGACCTAGATAAAGCAGCATCTGATGCAGTTACCAACTCTCTATCTAACGCTGGCCAAGTTTGCTGTTCAGTAGAAAGAATCTATGTTGAAGAGTCTGTAAAGTCTGATTTTGAACAAAAAGTTGTAGAGCTAGCAAAGCAACAAAAAGTAGGTGTACCAACACAAGATGGGGTAACAATGGGCCCTCTTGTTACTCAAAATCAACTAGAGATTGTAAAGAAACAAGTTGATGATTCCATTGTAAATGGAGCCACTAAATTATATCAAAGTGACATTCCAGAAGAGGGAGGTAACTTTTATCCAGTAACAGTATTGTCAGATTTGAATCAAGACATGCTTATACAGAGGGCCGAAACTTTTGGTCCTGTTGTAGCAATAAGTACATTTGATGGTTCTGAGGAGAAGGCTGTTGATCTTGCTAATGATACAGAATATGGTCTAGCTGGATATGTTTACTCCGGTGATCTAAAGCGTGGGGCGAGAGTGGCTAGAAAGATGAGATCTGGGCAAGTTGGTATTAATTGTTACTCATTGAATGCAGCTCAACTCAAGTGTCCATGGATTGGTCATAAGAATTCTGGTTTTGGATCACATTCAGGAATGGACGGATTTAGATCATTCTCCGTTCCAAAATCTCTTGTCTTTACCACAAGTGCTCCTTAAAAAAGCACAAGTGTAGACACAAGATATGATTCCCTAAAAAGTTCCTATGATATGTACTTATGACTTCTATACCATAAGTGCTCCTCTAGAGTTCTTGATTTTGCTCATGTAGTGTGCTTGTTTCAAAGAGCGTATGTGAGTATGTTATGTTTTCTCTTCAATGCAGCAAATTAATCCCGTGTGTTCACGACTCAACTACCTCAACTGACCGATCCTCTCCTTCTCTTCTTCAGTAACTCTGTGTAGTCTCATGTATCCCAAACACAAACATGGTCTTCTCATATGATATCAAGCAGGCGGTAAAAAAACCCTTGAACATCATGAAGAAGAAACCCTCTCATCGTGCGGAGGAAAGTCCTTCCGTGAAGGATAAGCATAAGAGTGCCTATCCACAACAGCACTCAAGGCGCACCGAGACTCTTCTATCGCTTGATGATGATAACTCAGATGCTCCGTCTGAGGGAGAGACAGAGTTTCTAAACACTCTAGTGAAGAAAGGGGAAAACACTTGTGCACAATCTCAAGATTTCTATCATTTAGACTCTGATCAGATGAAGAAGATTACAAATAAACTTGCACAACGGATTGTGGAAGTTGATGATGAAAATGGATTATCTACCACGTTCAGTATTGAAAACCTCACATCTAAACAAGATGCTTTACTAGCTTCTACATTTGTTGGGAAGTCTGAAAGTTGGAGTACAACAAACTCACTAATTTGTGGAGAAGATGTAGTATCAAATGAGGAGGGGATCGAGGTTATAGCTACGGCACAATGTGATGAGGGCGTAGAGTTAATTCCAGCTGCCGTGGGGGTCGTGTTGAATGAATCCGATCAAGCGGACTCGCCATTATCAAATGAGTCTCCCTTACAAGAACCCAAAAAGTATGGACAGTATGATCCTTTTGGCGTTAAGACAGACTACTCATCAGGCTTTATTCGTGATGCTCCAAAACTTAAAAGAGTTCGCAACTTTAGTTTTGCTAATGTGGATAACTTGGACAAGTATGAGGATATTGATCTTCAAAAGAGGAAGACATTATCTAATCTTATGGAAGCTCAGGCCTCGGGAGTGTTTAATGAAAGCTCTGACGATTCATCCACATCTATTGATTATCTTATCAAATGGTGTGGAGGTACAGAATGTGTAGATGGAGCAATTGAGGTTTTTGATGACTAATCATGTATTCATGAAGCGCCAAATTAGTATGCCGTGTTCATATCAGTATGTAGTGTAAATAATTTAATGATAATAATCAAATCCCTAATCTTTATTTGTATTAATCAACACTGTATGGTCTGTTTTTGGGAATCAGATCAATAATCATAATTGTCATATTATCGCCTCCGATTCCCTGTGATGCTCGGGGATCGGCACTGACGATATCATCTAACATTTCTTTCCCTATTTCAAGAGGGTGTTTGCCATCGATACGATCGTGTACATACTTCACACATTCCTCATTCGTTAGGCAATCCCAGATTCCATCACAACCTAATACAATGAATTCATCTCCTGGTTTCAGAGTTGTACTTAAAATATCAGGTTCTGCTGTAATCATTTGTTCCGAAGGATGTATACCGGGAACTTGCTTGTATTTCAAATCTCCTATCGAGCGTGAGAGGTTTAGATTACCATTGACGCGGCCAAATTGGTTAACGAAGCCACCTGCATTTGTAATACGGTTCATCTCGCGATTCTAAGAGCAAATATAAAAGGGGTAAAGGTTGAGTGGGTATCATTGCAATATCAAAAATGAAATGTACAACAAACTAAAACAGCTCACCTGCAATGGTTTATGGTCAAAACTCAGAGGCTCTGTCAGTCCTCCAGCTCTACACACAACGGCACGTGAATCTCCTGCATTGGCAACGACAAGTGTCTGACCAACGATGACAGCCACAACAGATGTACATCCTGCATGTACGGGATGATCAGGAAGGTTGCAAATCTAATATGGAGAGATGTGAAATAAAAAATGAGAAGCATTGGTTGATGAGGGATAAATAAATATTGTCTTGACATTGACAATACATAAGACACTCACCTTTCTACCATTCTGAATTCGTGTAGGAACTGAAACTGATGGCGCCACAATCCCCGTGGGAGGGTTCAGTAGCGCTTCCTTGGTAGGGATTATAGCCTCCTTTGGCTGTTCTTCTACATTATCACTCTCACCATTTTCCTCAGTACCAGTGCTATCATTATTGTCTTCGTCATCTTCGTCATCATCTCCCTCATCAGTCCCATTCATGTGAAGTAACTTTTGAAATAGTGAAACAGCATCATTGGCAGATAAAACCGTTGTGCCTTTCTCTTCTCCTGATGCCTTATCTACCTCACCATCATCATTATCATTCTTCTCATTTGTCTGCTCTTCCTTCTCGTCATCATCACTATCATCGTGCACAACACCATCTGCACATTTATTTTCCAACTCATCAACATCATCCGTGGTAGGAGGATGTTCCTCGAGACTATCCTCAAAGACTTCATCTTCATCCTCGTCAGCAGCATCTAGCAGATTGGCAGAAGTATTGACAGTTCCATTTAGAGTGGTCGCATCTTTGCTACTCACATCCTCTTCCTCTTTCTTATCCTCCTCACTAACACCGTTTGTATTACTCTCCTCCGAGGCGTCATCACTCTCATCACCCCCGTCATCAATCAAGTGTAGTTTGGCAGCATCTTCTGCAATCTCACTAGGATCCATGACAGTATGCCTCCGCTGTTGTAGCTGATCCGTTGACAGATCACTTTCACTTTCTAATGCTACACGTTCTTCATCATCTCCATCTTCCTCCTTTGCTGCTGGCGCTCCATTAGATAGGATTGAAGGATTATCATAAACATCATTCGTCTCACCGTGAGCGTATGGTGGTGGACGTTCTAATCTCCACCTTTCAATTTCAGATCGTGAATTAGGATCATCAATCAACCGATCTAATGCATGGAATGATTCTACAAGTGCCTTTCCTATACTGGATGCCATATTAACATCATCTGAGTCATCATCATCATCATCTGTCTTTTCGGCATTATTTTCCTCAGAATTGGATTCTTCATTCTCTTCTTTCCAATGAGGTTGAGATGTTAATACGGGTACTAAATGAATTTGACAAAATCTAGCAACCTCTGCACCACCATGTCCATCAAATACAGCAAATACTTTGGCATGTGATGCAGCATCATTGTCATCAGTACTACTACTACCTTCCTCCTTAGTTTCTCCATTATCATTTTCACCAGGGGCACTCTTCTTCTGTTTTAAGTAAGAGCTAGGTAAAGTGACATCAGTACGTGCTACATGTGCATCTTCCATGCTCTTTCGCCATCCCTGTATTATTATAGAATCGTATAATTACAATGTTACGTGTGAGGAACAGAAAGTACATCAAACAGCCAATAAACACATTGTGTAATATAATTACTAACCTGCATATCAACAACTGCCCAACGAACATCGGGCGTATTAGTATCATTTATATCTGATCCATCCTCTGAATGTTTATCTAATACTGGTGTGGATAGATATGTTCCCATTATATATTATTCTTGGGTATTTAATAGGCTGGTACTTATGTTAAAAAAGTATATTATGGTTGGTCGTGAATTTTTTATTGTGCTCTCTATCTATGCCGAGAATCTCTAAGCCTTGAACTATATATGCAGCTAACAAATATAATCCTACTTGAGCAATATTAAACGTCTCTTATAACTTTTCTTAGGGTATATTAATAAATTACCACTTCTTTGCAACCACCAATGATTTGCTTCATTTACGAAAAATGTGAGGTTATAGGATACCGTTATTAGCAAATAAAACTTCATGGGCTCGCTCATGAATCATGAAAGTATGTTGGCCTTGCGTTACCTAGTTGTCATGATTTAGGTCGATATAGTCTACAATATCAGCGCATTCGTATACATCCAGTATTATCACCTTAATCAGCTTTTGACGATCTTTCGATTTAGGAGTACAGTACGGAGTTATTAGATAGTATCTCTTATAATAAACCATGTCTCCTAATCAAGATGATGATGAAGGCCAGTTAAATAATTTGGAATATATCGAGACAGTGTGGTCTACCTTCCAACTACCCATACCAATAATAAGCAAAGATACATATATCAATGATGGTCCGTATGACGAATGGCTATTTCAGGCCTTGGATTTGCTACGACTTTTGCATACTATGAATGGTAATTTTAATACACAATATATAAATGCTGCTAAATCGAATAGTATATCACAGAGAATGAAGAGTCAAATGAAATTAGCATGCACATTACTTGAAAAGGTTGAATGTACATTTCCTTCATTATCACAACAGCAATTGGGTCATGAACACAGTAACAAGGCTGATAATATGCTGCAAAACAATCATATGTTTCAAGAAAATGCACATAATATTCTAATGCAAAAATTGCAACATGATACTAATGATATATGTACAAGGTTTCAACATTGGTTAGATAGACATAGTGATAGTCAACAGCAAGAGGAGCGAGATTTGATCTATGATATATTCCTATCAACTGCAGATGCCTATGATAATCATCAAGAAAGAAGTGAGGAGCTGTTGGATGATGAGTTTAGTAATGATGGGATAATAGATGTAGAAGATAATCATGGTAGTGGTGAGCAGCAAAGTCAAACGCAACAGTATCAAAAACAGCAATCAATAAGGAAACAACCACCATCTGCTACTACTTCCAGACAAGAAATGGATCCAACAGATTTACAAAAGCAACAACAGGAACTACTCGAAGCAGAACTATCAGACATGGCAAAGCATCTCAAAAACTCCACACTTGCCATGAATGCAACGTTACAAACACAGACCAAAGATCTAGATGATATGGAGGTATTGGCACAAACAAACTTGGATCAAGTTACAGACACGACAAAAGATGTTGAAAGTAGATTGAAGAGAAACAAGGGGTGGAAGAAACGTATAGCAACATGGAGTTTAATAGGTACTGTTATTGGTATGTGGATATTATGTTTCATGATTATGCGTACTGTACCTAAACGACAAATTCGAGAGACGCAGTTTTGGAGTAAGAGTAAAGTTGGATTACAAAAAGCTTGGGATAGAACTATCATATTTTGGGATAAAATCAAACCAACCATGCCATTGGAAGAGGAAGAATATGAGGATGAATATTATGATGAATACGGGGGACCACAAAGTGATCATTATATTCAAGAAGAAATGGCAGAAGAAGAGGAAGAAGTGGTTGACAAAGAAAAATGGGTGGTATGGGATAGTGATGATGAGTACTGGTACCAACAACAAAAGAAGAAGGCACATACAGAGGCTGAGTGTGAAGTTCTTGCTGATGGGACACAGATATGCGAAGAGACAAAGGAGGCTGAGACTAATTCATTTGCAACAGAGAATACTTGCATACCAATCAGTGATGGTATGCTCAAGGAACAAAGCAAACTAGACACGATATTATTTGCTTCTGAAGATATAAGTCGAAAAATCTACACAATTCCATTGAAGAAGGGATCTAGTGAACGTTTAAAGTTGGAGGCGCAAATGGCCAAGTATGACAAAGAACTGAGCAAGCAAAAGGCAATATTTGAGATTGAGTATGATAAGGCTTTATCAGAGTTCTGGACCAACCGGGCTAATAAGGTATTAGCTCGAGACCAAAACCGAGCAATGAATAGTGTACCATTCTGTACCAAAAGTGGAAGGTCGTATGAGGATCAAGTGATGATGGATAGAGAATCACACCGACGCAAACTGGAGAAAGAGAGATTACACAAACAACAACAGAAAATGGAGGCAGAGGAAGAAGAAAGTCGGAGGAAAATGAAAGAGTTGGAGCAACAACAACAACAACAACAAGCTCAAATCGATGAACAAGCCAAGTTGGAGAAAGCTAAAAAGGATCGAATCAAACAGGCTAAGATTGATGCTGAAAACAAAAGACAGGCCGATGAAGCTGCACGCCTACTTGAAGCCGAGAATGAAAGACTTGAAGCTGAAAAGAAAGAAGCCAAAAGGAGAGAGAAAGAGAGAATAGAAAGGGTTGAAGTTGAACGATTAGAGGAGGAAAGGCTAGCAGAAGAAACCAGGCAAGTTGAACTGGAAAAGGTTGAACAACAACAGCGTGAATTGAAGAGGGTGTTGGAGCAAGCGAAAGCTGATGCCAATGAGGCAACCACACTTGCAAGTCAAATGGCTGAAGATGGTCCAGGATTTGTCGCCAATGATGTTAGAGCTGCTGCAAGTGATATGAACAAGAATGACTTGCTGGCGTATTATATTGCATCAACCCCCGAGTGGATAGACGCTTCTGATAGACGTGGTTGGCGTCCAATACACGAATCCGCAAGGGCTGGTAATCTTGCAGGTATCGAGTTGCTTATATCTGCTGGATGTGATCTATCATCGAGAACTGGGCGTACTGGTAATGGAGGAACAGCGTTGTGGTGGGCAATTCAACGCTTCGGTGAAGATCACAGTGTGGTGCATCTACTTCGTTCTCATGGAGCGCTTGATATTGGGCCAGAGATATGAGCATACCTTATCATAACAGTAATTAGCTTTAAGATTGATAATATACATGTATAATAGCCTAGACCAGTTTGATGATTAGCTCACGTCCACCAAGAGCTCTATCTCCACCAAACTAGTTTGTTCATTAGCGATTTCATTTACATAGCGTAGCATTCAAAATTTGTAGCGAGGTTCTTTACCAAAGTCCACTTCCTAATCCAACTTCGTCATTTCCCCAAGCAGTATCCATGTAGGTCTCCTTGTGATGATCAGCAACGTACTCTTTCATTTCAGTTTTTAACTCCTTCTGGGTGCGTAACATATGTAGGACATGTTCAGTATCTTCAAGATGAGTAGAATCGGTTGAGATGGTTTGAGTTGGAATGTAAAACAACAAACTAAACACAAGTTACAACGAACAAACTCAAACTAGACACAAGATATGTATCTATTAACAACAACAACAACAACGAATCTCTCACCCTTGTAGTCATCACGGTTCTGAAGTTCAGAATGTTGGAATGAATCAAGTTCTTTTGGAATATCGGGTAAGAAGATGAGTTGTAAGGTCACAGTTTATCAGTGATGCAGCACCAATTATACTGTTCGTGACTTACCATCAGCAAGCATAGATAACTCATCGAGGTCGCAGCTATCATAGGCAACTGCACACTCTTCAGCCCTGCAGTAAATATAGAGAGTAATATAGTTAGATGACTAATCATTTGATATATACTTCATTTACCTTTAGTTCTCAATGACTCACCTTGCAAAGTTGTTGGGCAGCACAGAGTGGAGGGATGTCGTCTTGACATTGACAACTTGAGATGGGGCAAACGCGGCAGTGATTGGGAGAATTGAGAGTAGGGAAAGTAACTTCATAATTCGTAGATGATATAGAGGGGCGTGTTCTTGTTATGAGATGATATAGAGGGGCGTGTTCTTGCGGCGAGATTATATAGCTGTGTTTGCTATATCTTTAGAAGATTTATGATGGATATCTTTGTGTGATGGGAGGTGTCAACAAAAGATAAAAGAACAATGCGTGCGTTGATGCATTTTTTTCCCAAGATACCGCCATACAAATCATGAGATGTGAGAAAAGATTCTCATTCTCATACTTTGATCTACGATACAGCCGCTGTAGGTTGAAATAGGTTGAAATAAAAGGCGTGCAGAAGCTCTTATTTTGGTTGGACGGCTATATCATTGCTGTATGACAAGTAGCGTTATCATATAAGGTATCATTGAAAGATAACTCGCTCGACCTTTGGATCCATCAATCTTCATCATCAAGGATCAATTGAGTTCAAATTTTACCTTAATTCACATTATATGAACCGCTATATCTACTGCTACATTATACCATCAATCATACTGTCAACAAAACGTACTCTATATGCACATTCTTGGTTGATACCTCGTCCATTCTTCGCCTCAAATCAATTCAAAGAACAAAAGTTGTTACAGAAACGCATTCTATGGGTTACATGTGGAAAGATAAGAGGATACCCTATTGGTGGCTCCGTAAGAGTGAACTTTGGACAGCTGCTTTTGGATCTTTCTTTTGTGCTTATAATGTTTAGAATTAAAGAATAAAGAGAGTAATCGTTTGATTATTATTGTTAGGACTGGTTTATATATACCGTCGTGTATATTTATATCATCTAGGTTTACATAAGAGAACGGGAAGGCCACTCACCCTTCTTAACCTCTAGTTTGCTGGCTTTGCTAGGCTGCCGGATAACCTTATTCGACGTGGTAAAGGACTACTATTATTGGGCTGATGGATAACCTTGTTCATCGCAATACGGTACACTTATAAAATACAGAACAAGTCAGTTTCTGTAAGAGATTAACAGT
>Ga0214478_100928_pt1 | contig 16175 bp, 15 predicted proteins | sample M1_20Mar14CPVII9_2_FD_178001 | JGI IMG/M metagenome (GOLD analysis project Ga0214478, IMG submission 178001) | Marine eukaryotic communities from Monterey Bay, California, United States - M1_20Mar14CPVII9sort6BwellD7 | ecosystem: Environmental > Aquatic > Marine > Unclassified | place: USA...
TGCAATAATATATTATATAGTATAGATTTTAAAAATGAAGAGTCATCCCTGATTTTACTAACAAACTACGTAGAAAAATCAAGAGTTACCATTTTTTTCCAGTTACCATTTTTTTCTACCCGGTAGCGAGATTGAAAATGGGAAAAAAAATGCTTGTATCATTTTATGATCGAGGATACCGTATCTTTGAAAAGACCTTCCCCAACTCCCCTTCTCTACTCCTCGTTACTATCCTACAGCAACCATGTTTATACCCGACACCTCTAAATTAATACTTCTATCAGTGCTTCTTTTAGTTTTTACCACAGTTTCATCATTTACAATACAGCCGATATCAACTCTTAAAAAACAAAGAATATCCACGACAACAAATCTCTCAGCATTGCCACCCCCCAAACCATACGATACTACCTACAAATCTAAACCACCTATATTTAACAAACAAACATCATTATGGGAGCCATCTGCAGAAACTGAACCGCAACCGTATGGTCCGTGGGGTAGTTTTCTACGAGGAGGCCCAGCACCGTTTCTTGTTCGAACATTAAATGCTAATGACTATGATCAAGCTGTTTTCAAGTATATGGCACAAACCTCCTGCTCAAGAATTGAAGCTCAGGGAAACATGGATGCATTTTTTAACAACGGAGCTGATTGGGCATACCAGAAGAGTGAAGAAGCTAGGTTAGTGTGTAGTTTTGTGCACATCATATGAACAATACATACGACAATATCATAACCTCACATCTCGTGCATCTTTTTAACAGAGGAAGACCGCAAATAGATTACACGGAGTTAAAGCCAGCTCAGGCTATAAAAGTTATTACATGGGCATTATTTGTCACACCATTCATTGGTAGATGTGCGTTTCTGATTGCTACTAGTGAAAAAGGTTGGGGTATTGGCATCGATGATATCTTCAATTTTTAATAGACGAGGACACTCTCAGAAACAGACTGCTCTATACCATACAAAGTATACCAAGAGATGGAAAGAAAAGATTTACCAGTTATTTCAACTAGAAGCCATGATATTGCGATATTATCATATGACACTCGATACAGAAGAGAAATGAGAGAACGAGGAATCTGTATCTTATGGTATAAAATAGAGTATACTTATGCATGATTAACGTTTGGTTTTCTTTTCCCTCATTACGATGCAGTCAAAGTTGCATCTTCTTCATTTCTAATGATAAGCATACTATCAGAACATAATAAATGACGTGTTCATCGATTCATACCCCCCTTCACTTGTTATTATATGATGTCCTTGTATTATGGCCAGCAACTAGTTGTTCCTCTCTCGACAACGGAGCTCCTCTTCCCTTGACAAATTTCTTTTTAAAGCTTTGGCGCATTGTTATATGTACACTCTGTCGGTTGTCTAGTAGAGCGCTCCCCGAGGGTCCTAGCCTTCTGATTTCTTCCAGCTCTTGTTGATCTCTTACATATTTTTGTACTTTTCTCCTATACCTCAATAGTGGGGGAACCATGAACAGAATGTTCAGTATCCAATATAGTCCTTGGTTTACAAATGCGAATATCCAGTTCAAGTCGCCCGGGTTGTTCGATACTGATATGATAAACGAGAAGAGCACTGATAGTGCTAGGTTGAGCAGAGTCACATTGACAATCTTGTCAACCAGAGTAAGAAATGATATCTTTGGTATACTTTCTTGGACAACGTACACCATGGCAATTGTAGACAGTAGCAAAGTAAAGAGCACTTCAAGTCGGCCTTGTATGTCCAGCGGGTCAATTGCAAATGAGGCCATTGAAGTAATTGTAATCAGCCACATTGGGAATAAAACCTTGTAGATATAGAACAAGGATTTCCGCATCAAATGTATGTCAAACTTGAAAACGATTGGTATGGACGGATTGCTTGGATTGGCAACATTCTGAGACCATCCTAACACATTAAATTCTTGTAACTTGCCACCCCAACCGAGTAAGAAAAAGTCCACGTCATCTCTGTCCAGCATGGGTCGAAGTATATATATCTGCTGAACAGGATCATTCCCTTTTCTACTTCCATCAAGTGTCATCCAATTATTGATACTTATAAACTTTAAACCGAGATCGGCCGAGTCAAACGGAAAGTCAACTAATCCCATTGGTGTGAAGATATGACCATGATATGTTATTGTTCTTTTCAATCTTCCTTCATTTGCATCTAGTAATGAGAATGAATCATATATAATCCTACAATCATTCTGAGCATTTTCTAATATCATATCAGGACCCCATAGGTCAGCTGGCAGGTCGTTTGTTGTAATTGGCATCCCCCTCAACCGAGGATCAACCCATTCAAATACTAGTACAAACTTGATTAATGTTGTGAATTGAACCGTTGATACATCGGTGAGTTTGAAGCATGCACATCTAAAGTCAACAACAATCGGCAAGTTGTCATCATTCTGAGGTGGTATCCAATACTCTCCACTAAACAGGTCATCATCTCCATAACTTCCAATGTTAGATTTCACTGAGTGGAAGCGAGTACTCATTTGTTTACTGTTGCCAAATGCCGATCGCGAGGATAGGCTTTCTACAGTTGATCGTCTCTGAAGACTTTCAATTGTTGCTCTTCTATTACTTGCTGCTGATCTACCACCTAAACTCTCAACCGTTGCTCGTCTCGTTCTAGCAGAATTGATAACATCTGGAAGTTCGGAAACGATTGATATCCTTGACCTTTGTGAGGCTCCTGGCTCAAGTGTTCCCTCGGAGTGATCCATAGTCATTGATGGGCGTTTATGTGGTCCCTCCTCTTCTTGTTGGGATATGTCTGACAGAGACTTTTCTTCTTCTTCATTATTATTTGCAAACCCTTTTTCTTCATCGCCATCCATCATGATCTACTTAAGTGTTTCGAAATAACAGTAGTACTAATATAGGTATAATATATCTTCGATATGTCAAAAATGCCCTGTTGTAAATTGAACTTATACTAGGAATATAATCTGATGTATTCCCCCCACCTAATCTACTAAAATGATATAATGTCGAGATGCTGCAATGATATGATACTTTTTTATGTGGAGATGTTGTTTTCAAACGATGGAGACACACTGCCAGGCTCTTCACTGATATAAGCATAAACTAAGATTTTTATATTATGTATTAGATCATACAATGGTATTAAGGCATTGCCAAAGAACTTTCAGTCAACGCACCAGTGGAGGAGACAAAACCAAAGATGGTGATCACACATGAATTGCTCAATGAGTCCCATCTGGGTCCCGGAAAATGGCTAACTTATACTTTAAGCATAGCTTCCAGAAAATAAAAACTCAAAAAAGTGGCCGATTAGAACCATCCAGGACTAAGTCCTGTGTGGTTCTAATCGGCCACTTTTCCCATTTTTTCATTTTTGCGACCTGTGGTTAAAGTATAAGTTGGCATTTTTCACTTTATTTTAATTGGGAGTCTTTTGGATACCTAAGCAATTCATGTGAAGGGGAGGATGGAGGATACCAATACAAATAACTCTCATTTTTTCTCAACTCGCAAAGTGAATCTTTTAACATTGCGCTCTATACAGCCTATTACCCCTCCTATCATCGTCCACAGAACTATTCGCCATGTCAACAGGACCCTTTTTCCGTCGGCTACTAGTGGTCATTAAACAGACGGCATATGAAGAATATTCACAGGTATGTTTTTGCATTGTTTATGTCTAGATTTTGAGAATGCCAACGCATTGAAACGTATGCAACTACTAATTGAATATACTCTATATCAGCTCAAATTAAGAGGACAAGCACCCAAAGCTTTAAGATGGAAACGTTTAGAATCAAGATATCACTCACATAAAGAATGTGTCGAAAGTCTATTATCAATATTAAAAGCAAATAATGTTGCATTTTCATGTGTTAACCGTGTTGAATTGGATAGACAACATTTGGCTGATGTAGATTTAATGATTGCAGTTGGTGGTGATGGTACCGTTTTGAGTGCAGCACATTTCTTAGATCATGGTACTATACCGTTGTTAGGAATCAATTCTGATCCGATAAGTGAAGAGGATAAGTAAGTATATATTATGTTTATATGTATCGATGGTATGCCGATATCTTCATGTCATCATATCATTTAATATCAATACTATGTTGACTAATTTCTAATACATACCATATCTCATCATAGAGTTGTGAAGAAGAAGAAGGGAGATGAGAGAAGATCACATGGGGCTTTATGTGCCTTGACTGCATTAGATATGAAAGAAAAGTTACCACAAGTTCTTTTTGGGGGAGGTAAACTGAATACTCGTGCTAGAATACAATGTGTGGTAAAGAGTACCTTCTCAGAAACACGGCTTGTCCCTGCATTAAATGATTTACTAATTGCAAATCCAAGTCCAGCAGCAGTGTCTCGATTTAGAATGGGATGGTTAAAAGAAGTAGACTTGGAACCGACACAAAGTTTAAGAGATGGAGGAGGAAGCGGTTTAACACCAGCTGGTAAGTTGGCAAGCAGCTTGAGTGAACCGCAAATGCTACCAAGAAGTCAATATGGCACGATAACTCGGTTTGGTGGCAAACCATATGATTTACAAGGTTCTCTAAATGTTTGGTCTAGCGGTATGTGGGTATCAACTGGAACAGGATCAACAGCCGCAATGGCAGCAGCAGGAGGCATACCAATGGAAGAAAGTAGCCCTGACTTACAATACCTAATCCGAGAGCATATGATTGAGAATAGTCCCAACAAGAAGGAGATTAAAGATCTTGATAAAGGCATACTGCACAAAGGTGATCATTTAGGTCTTAGATGGAACTCACAAAAAGGACGGATATTCATAGATGGTAGTCATTTGATGCACAATATCGAATTAGGTGATGAGATAATGATTGACTCCAATGTACCTCCATTGGCGTTATATTCAAGATGGACTTAGAAGTAGTAATGATGCATAACATCGAGCTGGGTGATGAGATAATGATTGACTCCAATGTGCCACCCCTTGCTTTATATTCAAGGGACTTTTGATTAACATAAACAGGGATAAGCTGCTTTACCTACCTTAGTATCGCCATTTAGTCATACATCATTTTTTTCTCTTCCCTTTATTTTTGCCAACCACTAATTACTAAAGCTAGTCAATCATTATTAGCAATATCTATCTATTATTCAACTGCAATAAACGATGGAGGACATGTCAGACCTAAAAGACGCCATAGACTTTACTACCAATCCAATAGTACAAAAGTTGGATGAGTTGTCTATCCCTCACACAACATATGCACACACTCTCTCCATGACGGCTGACGAGTTAGTTGCCAATGTACCACTACCCGATGATGGTACCGAGAGTCATACTAAGAACTTATTCTTCAAGGATAAGAAGCACGGATTCTTTTTAGTAGTAACATGTACTGATGCTGAAATGAATACAAAAGAATTGGGCAAGATGTTGAACTTAACTGGTAAGGTTAATTTACGTTTGGCAGATGAAACATTACTACTTGAGAAGTTGAATTGCAAAAAGGGATGTGTCGGACCTTTATCAATCATGTGCAATACCGATAAGGATGTTACAGTTGTAATTGATGAGGGATTAATGTCCAAGGCCAAGGTACATTCACACCCACTACGGAATGACGCTTCTACGGCACTTATTCCATCAGATATGATCAAGTTTCTAAGTGCCTTGGGTGTAAAACCAACCATGTTATCATTCCCTAAAAAGGGTGCTGCATCAACAACATTACCCGGTAAGGTGCCATCATCACGTCCGACAGGTGACAAAGCAAGTGGAAAGCCCAAACAACCACCCAAAGATAAGAATGCACCTAAATCTGCCAATATCAATAAGAAACAAACTAAAAAAGGTGAAACACAATTGGCATTGAAATGGAAGAAGGAGGAGAATTTTGCAATGTGGTATTCCGATGTTATTGTATTGTCAGAGATGATATCGTATTATGATATTAGTGGATGTTACATCTTACGTCCATGGTCATATAAGATTTGGGAATTGATACAGGATTGGTTTAATGTACAGATCCGCAAGCTGGAGGTTGAGAATTCCTACTTTCCAATGTTTGTTAGTAAAGATCGGTTGGAGAAGGAGAAGGATCATGTTGAGGGATTTGCCCCGGAAGTTGCATGGGTAACTAAGAGTGGTGATGGTGATTTAGCCGCACCAATTGCTGTCCGCCCAACGAGTGAAACAATCATGTACCCGGCATTTGCTGATTGGATTCGCAGTCATCGTGATTTACCACTCAAGTTGAACCAGTGGTCAAATGTTGTGAGGTGGGAGTTTAAGGATCCTACTCCATTCTTGCGTACACGTGAGTTCTTATGGCAAGAGGGACATACGGCACATGCTAGTTTTGATGATGCCAATATTATGGTACGTCAGGCATTGGATTTGTACCGACGTGTGTATGAAGAGTTGTTGGCAATTCCAACTATTCCAGGATACAAGACGGAGAAGGAGAAGTTTGCTGGTGGCCATTCGACTACGACGGTTGAGGCATACATCCCCGTTAGTGGACGTGCCATCCAAGGTGCTACGAGTCATCATCTTGGACAGAACTTCGGCAAGATGTTTGACATCAATTATCAAGATGAGAAGGGCGAGAGTCAGACTGTGTGGCAGACTAGTTGGGGATTAACCACTCGTACTATTGGTGTTATGATTATGGTTCATGGAGATGATACTGGATTGGTCTTACCCCCACGTGTGGCACCCCTCCAAGCTGTGATTGTTCCAATTGTTAGTAAGAAGTGTCCACTCGAGAACCTCTCATCCTACTGTGAAGGCATTCTCAAGTCACTACAAGATAAGGATATTCGGTGCAAGCTCGATGATAGGTTGATTTACAATCCCGGATGGAAGTATGCACACTGGGAACAGAAGGGAGTGCCAATTCGTATTGAGGTTGGACCACGTGATTTAGAACAGAAACAGGCACGTATGGTCATTAGATTTGGTGGTGAGAAGATTGATGTTGCCGTGGATGACTTGGCTAGTACAGTGGAGAAGAAGTTAGTAGAGATACAGGACAATATGTTCAAGAAGGCGCTTGCATTCCGTGATGATCATTTAGTCCAGGTGACTGAATGGAAGGACTTTGTTCCCAACCTTGAATTGCACAATCTAGTTCTCACTCCATGGTGTGGTGGCGAGCATCAGGATTGGGAAGAGTGGGTTAAGGATAAGAGTCGTGAGGAGAGCTTGCAGTTGCATGGCGAGGGGCCCGAGGATGATCGTGCGGCTACCTCCGTGGCCGCCAAGACATTGTGCATCCCATTTAAACAGCCAGATCTTCCAGAGGGAACCAAGTGTATTGCTAGCGGATTACCAGCTACATGCTGGGTAATGTGGGGACGATCATACTAATCTCGTGCTTGCTTGATTTATGTGGATATTATTGATTTGTACACACATCTACCACACATCTACCTTCTTTTATCTTAAAAGGCAGACTAACTAAACTAGAATTTGTTGTTGTTTCTTATCCATCTACTTTACAAAATTATGAACACCAGGAACCTTACACCATTATCACTTTTGCATCATTAATTGGTACTCCGACATCTGCATCTTGAACAGGAACTCCGACAGCAACTTCTACATTGCTAGAATTTGAGGTATTGCATGTTCTTTTCCCAACTATAGCTTTTTGAATCATCATATTATCAACAATATTGACCAAGCATAATGTCATAATGAATAACGTACTTTCAGTAAAACTACAATATAATGTACCAAATACTGTCATCAATAACCACATGTTTGCAGTGAATATCCAAGGGACATACCACATTCCTTTGTCTTTTAGACAATCGTCTGCCTCTTTCTTTGCAATTGAGAAATCATCTATCTCCCATTGTTTCACACTCTCACGAAGGGAAGTCAAATCACCGTATCTTCCTTCCAAATCAGTCACTAACAATGGATCATTAAGCATATCTCTAAGTTTGCGTCTTTTATCACTAATGGATTTAATAACTGTTCTTTGATTGTATGTATATATGTATCCATTTCGAGCACTCCTTCGTTTCAAGATTACACTTGATGTTGTTATCGGTAAAATAAATAATAAGATGTACTGCCACCAACCTATATGCAAAGGTGCCTCGCAATATAATCCAAATAAGAAAGTAAACTTAGCATATCCATCACAAGAACTACTACCTACTTCGTTATTTAATGTGCTTAAATTATAGCTTAAGAATGGCCTCACTATAACTAAAAGGAAAATGATCCCATAAAGATACTCTGAGGCACAATCCATTGCAATATTCCTAATGGTAAGGAATGTACTCAAACATCAAACACCCAGTCTTGCCCCAAATAAAGTCTGCGGTTTGAATTGGGAGTCTTTAGATAACTGGAACAATAAAACAAACTGTGTAGCACTTACATGCATGTGCATTATTCAATGAATCATATAATATGAGTACCATACTTTGATGATTGAATATAACTACACATATAATTGAGAGATATCATTAGAAGATAGTAGGCCTGCAGCTGCCGCATGATAATATCCCAACCACACCCTACTAAAAATAATTTATTGCAAAGGTGCACGGCTAATATAATATTATTATCATATTCATATGCAGCAACAACACTCTCCAACGGCAATGTTCTCTGAGTTGAGGCAAGAGTCTTCTGTTTCTGATGAGGCAGCGGCAGTGGAGCCTTCATCCCGTCGGTCAAATAAAAACCTACTTGCAAATATAGGCCGATATGTACCAATACTTATTTTAAGTGCCTTTGTTGTATTGTTATTTATTCAACTGCAGGCGGTATCACTGCGTGTTTCATCCGAACAACAACAGATTAATGATTTGAAAGAGTAAGTATATTAATATCTGCATATGATATGTATACTATACTAATCTAAACATATATATGCCTCTCAATTATCTATGTACAGACAAATTGCATCATCCAATCAAGAGATTGAACAGCAAGTTTCACAACAAAAAGACTTTACAATAATCAATATTGCAGGTACATTTACACTATTATCATGTTTAGTAACAATGTTTCATATGACAGCTCATCTTAGACAGATGAACCAACCATTGATTCAAAGAAAAAATTAGCGATTCTTTGGATGTCTCCAATCTATGCAGTAACATCATTTCTAAGTTTAATATTACCAAGCGGAGAACCATATCTTTCAATAGTAAAGGATTTCTATGAAGCCTATGTCATCTATCAATTCTTGAGTTTCCTAATTGCAGTTTTGGGAAAGGGAGACAGAGATACAGCGGTGAAAGCATTAGCACGTCATACTGAACATTTGAAGAGTCCTTACAGATGTTTACACTGCTTGTTTCATCCGCCTCCCGAGGAAAGTAATACTGCATTTGCATCTGCCGTACTTCTAGAGTGTCAAGTATTGTCAATGCAGTTTGTATTCTTCCGCCCGGTAACCGCCATATTGATGTTTGTACTTGAATCAACAACAACTTCTCCCGATGGATGGGACTACTTTTATTCACCTCAGTTGGTGGTAGTTATGATTGAGAATATATCTGTCTTTCTTGCCTTCTCTGGTTTGTTAAAGGTGAGTACTTCTTACATCGTTTGCTTAAGAGGAGAGAGACTATACTTAGACTCACATAATATCCCTTTGTATACAGTTTTATCACGCAGTGAGGGATGATCTAGCCTGGTGTCAACCATTTGCAAAGTTCTTAACCATAAAAGGCGTGGTATTTCTAACTTTCTGGCAGGGGCTGGCCATTAGTATTATCTTCCATGCATCATCTGACAATAATAGTGATGGCGATGATGAAGATTTATCAGACGGTTACTCTGCAAAATCTATTCAACAGATACTCATTTGTATGGAAATGCTATTCTTCAGTTCAGCTCATTGGTGTGTCTTCCCAGCAGAGGAATGGTGTCCATCCTATAAGGCTAGATTCTACGAAGGCCCTGGCTTTGCCTTTAATGACTTCGCATCAGATGTTGGATTTGTGATCAATAGCGGCAAACGATCAATGCAAGCAAGAAGAGATAAAAAGAATGAAGAGCAAGGAGATAGATCTACATTAGATGGCACAAACAATTCAACAACAGCCTCCTCTTTTGGTAGTATGGATGAGATTGATAATAATGGAGAAGGGTTTCAATGTATCAGTAGTGCCAAGAATGAAGACAATACATCAATAGTGTAAAGAATATGAATTACTAAGTTATAGATTCTGTTTGATCAACATTTTGAGGATGTTTCTGGACAAACTCTGCCATATCCACTGGAGATTGATTATGACATGTAACACTCTTCTCATCACATATATCAATACTGCATTTGTTCCCTCTTGCACTATTATGAACTAGTTGACTAATTCCACCTCCATAATACGTCACTATATATCCAACCAGCCAATCACTGTGCATGCAGTAGTCTGCACGTGCTGCATACTTGTAGAAGATATCAAAGATACTATCTCCATTCTCAAAGACGTCAATCTCTCCAACTCTATTCTGCTGTAAATTATCACATGTAGATTGCATGAATTTATTGCTATCATCTTGTCTTTCATCACAGTATATTGGTTGCAGTAAAGGGAGTATACTTGCTTTGTTCAAGAAGGTGCCGTATCCTCCATAGGCAAATTGTATGCCTCCACGACCAAAGGAGCAAGCCGCACCAATCAATGAATCGTCAGTACCATTTTGAAACATTTGATCCTTCATATTCTCAATATCAACTGATGTATCATCATCAACTAGCACTAATATATCAGGTATGGATGTTGCATTATCTTGATATACCGATTGAAGTAAACCTAAAGCAGGTCCAATTCGTCGTTGAGCACAGAACCATCCCGCTTTATGCTTATGTGCATCCTCCATTGCCTTTTTCAGTCTAGCTACCCCACCTCCTAATGTGCCATATAAATTCTCTTGTGCATGTGATCCACCAGCTTGTCCATAGGCTTGAGATCTAAATCCTTCTATATCAGATTCCCAACCCATTGGTGATTTACATCTTTCAATTGATATATCTAAATCATGTTTGTCTATATTTGAGCAGTGTGGATTGTAATCACCTTCTTCAGTTAATCCCCAAAAGTGACGTATGTTGGGATGTGTTGACCATGTTTTAGTTTGATATGTGAGATATTCTGGTCTAGTCTGTGATCCTAAACTGATTACATCTATTACCACATCTTGTATATTATCAATAGGAGAACTATGTGTAATTGTAGGCGGTGTAGATTTGATAGCAGTAAGTTGATCAATGGATATAACAAACTTTTGTGGACTATACGTGATATTATTATTTGATGATCGTAATGACGTTGATCGAGGATCTGAATAATGTGATATTGAATTAGATAAACGACGATGACTCTCATTACCTATTGATATTGATATATAGTTATTGTTGTTGTCACCTAGTAGCCATACGAGGCAAGCTATTGCTAGCATTATAAGAATGACTGAGCCATATCGGTGCTGCATGTTGCAAATAATGATTTATATTATGAGTTTGATGTTGTATGTTATTAAATTTGATACGGTGTTATTCTCCTACTTTGAAGCATCGGTTTCGAAGGAAAGGATTATTCCAGTCTAAATAAATCTCAATATACTCTTACTACTAATCATTGCAATGATATCATTGGTAGTGGCGTAGTTGAATAATCGAGTAGCCTCAATCAAAGTGTCGTTTTGGGGTCATTTCCTTGCGGTACTAAACTTTGATTTTAGAGAGTAAACGAAGATCGAGCTCTCTCTTCCAGATACCTCTTGCTATCTTGCCGTCATGCCCACTATCAGGAGAATTATCAGTTAGCTTCTTCTTCACATATAATATATATCAGATACAGTATCATGGAGCCATTACCAATAACATCAGAAATAGAGAGAGGTACCGCTAATAATGGTAATAACCACCAAAACGAAGAAGAGCTAAGAACTCCTCTTTTATCATCCACTACTGCAATATCAACAATTCCATACACCCGGCGTGATGTAGTTAAACGTTCAACCTTTCTTACTAACAAACAGATAGAAACTAAACAACTTGAAGATCATGCTCATGAAATACCTCCAACCAATATCATTCTGTTATTCATATTGAATACATACTCACACATAAAAATATCTGTCACTATGCTCATTAGATTAGAATCAATCGTGGGGGCGTTACTTACAGTCGGTGCAACTTTAATAGCATATTATTACTATCCATCAGACGATATTGAGTGGAATGGTAATTTGCCGAGTGTGTTACTATCATTTGCAGTCATTACTCCTCTCGGTCAAAGTATCACAATGGGTTTTACTAGAAGAGAACAAGCTTTGAAATCACTGGCATCCTATAGATCTGCAGTTTACAATCTATATGTAGCACATTCATCTTGGGATTGGGGATCATGTCACAAGAATGAGGGAAGGAGAGGATGCGTGGAGAACATTAATGATGAAATATCAGTGTATGGTTCCATTGCTACTGGAGGAGATGATGTCAATTCTTCAAAAGCAACAAAGAGTATTGACTTCATGGATCACTCGGAAACAGTTCTTTGTCATCTAATAAATCTATCAGATTCATTGTACTCATACTTGACATTGCCTGATTCAAGCCGGGCAAGACATCGAGTAACTAAGAATGGTATTGAAGAAGCAAGTGAGATATTAACATGTGGAAGAATAATCTTCACAAACAACATATATGGACGTATGATTATGATATCACAACTGTGTGAGGCTTTGAAATATCGTGGAATGCCCAGCAATGAGGCTTCGAGGATTAGGCAGTGGGAAAATCAAGCAACAACTGCAGTGGAAGAGTTGAGAGTAGTGAAGGAATATCGTACACTACAAGTCTTGAGAGTGTTTGGGAGACTGTGCTCTTTGTTCTTGCCACCATTCTATGCCACTACATACGTCCAAGTAGCCAGTAAGTCTTTATGTGTCATCTTGTCGAGATATAAGTTGTGTAAAACGATCATGTATCTAACCAGTCTCTAACCCCTTAATACTGTTCTTCTGTATCTTAAGTTGAAACCAACTCGCTTGCACTTGGCCTTGCACTTGGTATCATTACAAGTCTAGCATTGACTTGTTTATTTGAATGTGTAAGGCAAATTGAAGATCCGTTTGTTTCTCATATTACGTTGGATGGGATAGATGTACGCGAAGAGTTATTTGTGTTAGCATACCAAGAGCTAATGGTTGCAAGGAAGATACTATTTCCAAATGCAGAGGACTATGAGATGAAACCTGACGACTGCTTGCAATCTGATATGAAACACAAGGAAAAGGGAACTGACAGAGTGAAAGATTTGACAGATAGAGAAAGTAGGTATTCGGTATCAAAAGTAGGTATTAGTAATAATAAACTAAGTAACATTTAAAGCTCCTTATTCTCTTCATCCATACCCATCTCTTCGAGAATCTTAAGAAATCTCTTGATAAAGTAAAAAATTGCTACCATGTACGCTGGTCTTTGTATAATGTATTTCAATACCTTTACTAGTAGATTGTCTGCTCCACCACCTTGGCCCAACACAGCTTGCTCAACGGGAACAGCTTCCTTTGATAACCAACTCTGTACTAAAGCCTTCTTTGATTCATCATTAGTAGCTTGCATGATTTCAGCTCGACCATTATCAGATATAAAATTTCCTGTCTTCGCGTCCAATACAATCACAGAAGGAATGCCCTAAATAAATTGCAAAGGAAAGTATGTAAGTAACTATTGCACAAGTTCATATATGTTCATACCGTATGTTCATACCGTATGTTCATTTCATACATTCATATCATATCAAAATAACTACTTACTTGAATCTTAAACATATTAGCAAGCTTAGCCTGTTGATCACTATGTATGGCACTAGTAAATCCTGGTACCATTGAAAGCCATGGCATCTTTCCATAATACTCTGAAAATGATGTCTCATCCTTATCACTCGAAACAAACACTACCTCAACATCATCTTTACAAGTGTTGTAAAATTCTTTCAGTAGTGGACATGTACGACATGGTGGACACCTATCAAGTATTTGTATAAGAGGATGGGAACATGATATATGTGAATGTTTGTTTATATTGGATGCAATTGTGAATAATATTAGTCTGAGTGCTTCGGGGTTCATGTTGTATATATTTTTTCATGATCAATCTATCATTGCAGTGGTGATTTAATACCTCGTAAAAGTTGATGGTAATTTCGAGACGTACATCATATACATCCACCCTACACATTACAACAAACAAGCATGAGACGTGCACACAAACCTTACCATGAAGCAGAGAAGTAAATTGCTACTATTTTCTTCCCTTTAAATTGGGTTGAAGTTGGAACGCCACTTGTTTTAGGTTTTTTCAATATCTTTGGACCAAATAGATCACTGCTCCAGCTCGTAGTAGACGCCATTTCAAGGTGGTAGTGACATAGAGGCAGAGAGGAAAAGGTGAGTAAGTAAGTTTTATTCTTATAAGCGGTTTGATATCCAAAAAGGATACGATGGTAGGTATCCTGACAAAAGATCTCGAAAGATTAGATGAATGGTTGCTCTATTGACGATTTCCACTCATAATTACGGCTTATTACTAATTGATTCATATCCACAAGAGAGAAAGAAAATAAAGGGTACTATACCACCAAAGCGATATAAAAGAAAGTCGACATACACACACAAACATAACATCTAAAATTACCCATACCAAACCATTTCCGACCAGCCGACATACATATCCACTTCATATAAAACTAAAATGACAACCATGAGAACAATGCCCACGGCACGGCGTGGAAGAACATATTATAAGCAGGGTGCAAACGATAATCGTGGTTTAAGTGGAATATGCTCTGTGCTATTCATTGTTATGCTACTCACTATACCGCCATTGATATTGATCGGTTCCGAACGATCTAGACACACACGATATATTACGTTGAGTGATGCATTGGATTCCGACATTGTCGAGTTAAATAATGGCGGCGTTACTACCAAATCATTGCAATCACTACGTCCACATACATTAGTGCATGGTACATCATCACACATTGATACCATCTCTACAGATAGTGACATGAATGTATCAATACCTGGTGCATTAACTTTGAAAAGAAATACTGAGTATTGTCAATGGCAAGAATTACAATCACAAAGATGTGAAACGTGCACACGAACTGTAAAAGCAAAGGACGGATCGACTAAAGAGGAGAATTATCAATGCAATTGTATCAAGGAATACAACTATGTTAAAAGTTGGCGGAATCATCGGATTAATAGCATGTTATTTGATCAACCGGGAGCACATCACAATCCCCAGCGAGACCCTTACCCATCATCAGTAATGCCCGCAAAAGATGCAAAGTTAACATTTCAGGAGGGGGAAGGAGATACAGATATTCACCATAAGAAGAAGAAAGGAGGTTCAATTGATGCAAAGCTTGATGCCAATATGTTGTCGTCTGGTATAAGGCAACAACCATATAGACGCGTCGAGTTTACACCGAATGGTCAAACGCCACCTCCATCAATGTTCTCTCGATTCTTTTCTTACTTTGAATCAACTCGTCCTACGAGATATGAACCACTTCAGGTATTGAAAGATACACCCAACTCTCCAGCCGCAACATACGATAACTTTGTCTATGTGGGGCAAGGAGGACACTTCTTTTCTGCATACGAGTCACAAACGGCATCAAAACTATTCAATTACTTTGCTCAATATCTTGAGGGATCATTATTTGACTGGCAGATTGGCGATTTAATGCCAAGCTGTACTGCAGGAGATGTACGCTTTTACTATGAGGTCCAAGATCCTACAACTGTCAGTGTGTTGGGTCAACTAAGTAGTCAAAGTGTTGCAAACGAGCTAAAGATTACACCGCGTACACTAAATGGTATCGGTGACACGACGAGTAGCACAATTGGATTAGTACATGCAGGCAGACACGCTGTACAAGACATGTTACTAGCTGAAGATTCCGACTCAAAGAATAAGGCGAATCTCGTTCGTGGACTCTTGTTTCTTTGGTCTATACCGGCTTCTCGATTGTGTGGACTGGCATTTGGTCGTGAGTTGGGTGAATCTTCCTTTACTATACAAACCGAAGGAGTTATTGGACTCTTCTTCACATTATTGTCAGCAATGTGGTTAATAGTATGGGGTGAAACATTTGGAGCCAAGGAAACAGCTATTCTGTTCTTTTGTG
>Ga0214478_100929_pt1 | contig 16174 bp, 12 predicted proteins | sample M1_20Mar14CPVII9_2_FD_178001 | JGI IMG/M metagenome (GOLD analysis project Ga0214478, IMG submission 178001) | Marine eukaryotic communities from Monterey Bay, California, United States - M1_20Mar14CPVII9sort6BwellD7 | ecosystem: Environmental > Aquatic > Marine > Unclassified | place: USA...
GATGCTACTATTGCCCCTATTGAGGGAAAGGCTGCTGATGGCAGGACTATTCTTAAAGTTGGAGGGAGTCTACCACCCAAGGAGGGGGGATTTGCAGCAATTCACTTTGCATGTGACTCTGGTAATCATGAAGGATTGCGTTTCCTACTTGAGGCTGGTGCAGATCCAAACTTGACGGAACGAATGGGTGCTACTCCACTTCATCGTGTTATTCTGGGTGCTGGGAAGTTTCCCCTTGCAAAACTTCGTGAAGCTGCCAAAGCTGGTAAGAATAATGAGAATAACAGCAAGTTGCTTCAAGATTCACCACCAGCAATGGCAAGTCCATACAGTGGTAAGAAGAAAAATACGAACAGTGATTACAGTAAAATGGCGTTGCCAGGAGTGGTTGGGAAGGATAAAGGAGGTGGATTAGCAGGGATTGGTATTGACAACACCTATTTGGAACATTACAAATCATGTTTAAAGTTGCTACTTGACAACAATCGATTTGATCTCATGTTGAACGAGCGTAGGGATGATGAATGTCGTGATTCAAAGGAACAAACTCCCTCTCTTGATAGCATGTCTGTTAATGAAAAGAGGAATGTTGGGAAGGATGGTTTCCCAAAAGATGATGGACATGGAGTTAGTCCATTGTGTCTTTGTGTTTCTCAGGGATATACTGGACGTGATGCACTATATCCTCTTCTTGAACACTTGTTGACTCGGGGATTTGATCCTAATGCAACCATGTGTGGAGTATCTGCTCTTCATATTGCGCTTCGTAATGCCCATTATGGTTGCGCCTTCGCGTTAACCCGAGCTGGAGCTAACATTAATGCCGTTCACCCAGATGGGAAAACTTGCTTAAAGGCTGCCGAGCTCATCTATGGAGAAAGCTTTGCTCGTGAGTTGAAAGAGGCTAGCGTTGTAGCGATGGCAGTTGCCGATCCCAAGAGGAGGCGAGATTTACTCCGCAGTCAGGGAGAGGATGGGGCTAAAAAACTTGCAAAACGTGCTATGAATGCAGGGTCTAGCTTCATCAAGGCATCACGTTGGAGGGAGGCTGCAGGTGCATACTCGGAGGCGGCTGCTTATGGAGATACAGCACTTCCTATGCGTGAGAGGTTTGAGTGTCTTCGTAATATGAGTGAGTGTTTCCTTCAAGTGGAGCGTGGATTAAAGTCCGAAGAGGTGGCTAGGCAACTATTAAAGGAGTTTCCAGATGTACCTTTGGCCTTGATCGCTGTTGGAGAGGCCATGTCGCATCCTAGTTGTGGAAAACTATCCCCTCAACAGCTAAAGGAAGTTGACAAATTGGCAAATGATGCATTAAAGGCTGAGAAATTCTCAGATAATAAAGAATGGTGGAGGACTTTAGAGGGTAATCGTTCATCAAACTCGTCGTTAATCCGTGCTTTAAAGTTGAAAGGACTTGTTGAAGGGAGGAGTAAGGAACAAAATCCTGCCGTTAAAGTTGCCAATACCGCGTTAGATGAATACTTTACCCCGGGCGGCAGTATTGAGAAGGCTGCATTTGCAATTGAGTTGGCACTAAAGCCCGAGTTGAACCATCCCAGTCCCTTACCCTTGCATGGAATTAGGGGCTTCGTATATTACTCTTGGGCATCTGAGATTCTAAGGGCCAACAGTGCTTGCCGTTTAGATCGTGAGAGAAAGGATGGACTGCTTCGAGTTATGGCTCCGTTGAAGGATAAAATGTCGTATAAGGAGGCAAGGCAGAAAGTTGAAGTTGCGTCTGAGGAGTTTCAGTACTACAGCAAGATGAATGTAAATGGAGAATTCCCAAAGCTCATGTACGGTTTCAATATCAGTAAAACTTCCTTTGCTTTGGGCAGGTTTGAAGAAGGGAGACAATCTGCTTTGCTGTCCATTAAGGAAAGAGCTGAGGCTGATTTAGAACGCTTGGATGATAATGGATCTAAGCGCAAGTCAAATGATGACTCGGATCACTTTGAAGGAGGAAGTACTCAAAAGCTCATTCTGCAGCTCAACTGGGCATTGGGTAAGTGATCTTTTGTCTTGCCTTTCCCTCTTTATCGAATTTTCTCACACCTCCTTCCTCTACTCTTTATAAAACTGACTATACTCAGATATGAATCGAATGATGATCACTCAAATGGTACTTGATTATGCGATTAATGCCGATTCACCAGATGCTAAGCTACCAGATATGGTACTTGAGCAATCGGTTGAAGGTTTGAACTTAAAGGATGATGTTATTAACATGCCTCACCTCAAACTTGTGCTTGAGAAAGCCGTTCGATACAAACTCATTGACAAAGAATATGAGAAGAAGTTGCTTGAAGATATTTCAGGCAACCCCATCAAGGTCAATGCTGCAATCACCGGTCTATTATCAGCTATGAAGACGTTGGAGGCAGGTCATCAAGCGATGGCTGACCTTCGTGTTGAGGTTGGAAAGATTATCATGGACTTTATCTCTGGAGCGCATCGAATGCAAAAGAGAGATAAGTCTTCGTCTCGTGTTGTCGGGTCTCTTCTAATGGAGGCATTTGAATGGGACAAGAATGTTGAAATTCCCAAAGATTTGCCAAAGAACTATATCAAGAGTGAGTGTCTTTCAGTGTGTGTGTTATGTTCTGAATTTGATGATTGATTTCTAACTTTATCTTTCCAGTGGCCAAGGAATTTTCCTTAGGAAGCTAAGTAGTTCAGAGATGACCAGGGGGTGGGTCATAATAATCGGGTGAGTGGTCAATCAGAAATAAATAGGCAATCCTTAAGTATTTTAAGCCTTATAGAATAAACGTGTTTATTGATCTATAGACCAAACTTACTTGAATTCGTTACACGTTTACTTGCCATCTGTGATTACATATACTAAGAAGATTAGTTTACTCTCTGTCTCTTATACCTAGGAAATACCTCTAATACTACCTTCTCCCCCTTAGTGGCCTCTAACATCCACTCAATCATTCTATCATAATCCCCTCTCCCTCTCCACAAATCTTTGTTGACACTTTTGACTACTGCCCCTTCCCATAAGCCAGCTTTCTTTCCCGGGCCTTCTGAATCAACGTCTGTTACAAGAAGTTCATCTCCTGATTTTGATTCTCCAAAAGAGAAGCCAAGGTATCCATCTTCAACTTTTGACATGTCAAAGGTAAATGTAAGTGTCTTTTCCCCCTTCCGTCTATGAACCTCCTTTACCTTCTCCAAAATCACACCATTGCTATACGTTAAACGCAAAGACTTGATGCTCTTAGCAGCCCTTCCTTCAAAGCTGATATCTGTAAGGGTTGTGAGAGAGCAGATATTGTACTGGTCTGACAGTAGTGCTTCGATGGTTCTCAAGTCATTCGATTCCTTGAGTTTACTCTCATCCCATTGCTTGCGAGCATCTTGTAGTTTCTTCAACAACTCAGCAGGACGAAACTTGGCAGCGAGAGTTTCAAAGATCTTCTTATCATCTCCCTCGAAAGTGATACTCATCAATGCTCTAGTCCTAAGTTTGGAGATATCATCAACACCTTTTGCTACAACGGCAGCAATGTGTTTCAACTGAATCCAAACATTAGACAGTTGCTTTTCACGTCTAGCCTTCAACTTCCTCACGACCTCCGCCTTTGTAAGTCGACGAACTAACTCATTATAAGCCTGACGGTCTAATGGACTTGAAAATGTATCATCATTGATCACGGTATCAATTGTGAGACTGCTCAAGTCCTTGTCCCTAAGTTCCGCCGCTAATACCGCTGCTAAATGTGGTATAGCGTAGAGGACAAGTAAAGCCTCACGTCTCGCCGCTGCTTCCTCAGGCGTCTCTGTCAAGCCGTTCATCTTCGCCCGTCTAAGATAATACAGCAAGCCGTTGACGCCGGGGACCTTGATCTCTATTTCCTTGAACACTAATCCATCAAGAAACTTGAGAAACGCTGCTGCATGCTCTGTGTACATCTTGATCATGTCAGGTGGATGAACTGCTTTGTTTGCAAGAGAAGATTGTGAAGCTTGGGCATGTGGTCCATTGTATACAACCAAGACATTGCTCTTCAAGATATGGCCATCTTGGTTGTTATGTGCTTGTCTCATGTTGCGGATAGAAGCAAGCATGGCAGTGAAAGGCTTCCCTCCCGACTTGGCATGAAAGTATAGAGCACGGAATCCGAGGTTGATGCTTCCTACAAGCCACCAAAAACGCATTCTATCAGTATCAACTAAGCCAAATGTCGTACCGTGTTTCTCGAGTTGATTCTTCATCACCGACCACTTGTTACCCTCTGGGCAAGCAGTAGTTCCTTTGCAACAGAGAGTCATATAATCTAATAGAGTAATGTGCTCACTGAATAAAGCTGCTGCCAAGTCTGTTGTGAATGCACTACTGTCTGTTTTACCATCAAGTAGTATACTTCTGAATGTATGCCTTGTCATCCTGAAGTGAGAGGGTTTAAATGTGAACAAGTGTAAGAGACATACAGGTACACAGCAGTCTTAAAAATACTCAAGGTTACTCACCAACTAACGCAACAATTTAATAGATCCATTCTATCATAGGAAGCTGTACCATCTTTGTATCCAATACTTGAGTTGATCGCAAAGCACATGATATATGCGTGCCCCTTTTCATCTAGCTTTTGGCCAAGGTTGCCTATATTTGGATATATTGCAATGAAACCATCGGCAAACTCCTTAAAGGCAAGCTCAATCTCTTCAGGTGTCGCAGGCGACTCAGTGCCTATCCTAAGAAGGAATCCAGTTAGAGTATCGAACGCATTCCACACCAACTTAACAGTTGGATGTGTAAGATGTCCGTACTTTTGACGAAGGTTAACTTGATCTTGAGGAATGAAGAGCTCCGTTGTCATGATATGAGGGTTAGAGTTGGCTGATGAGGATGCATCAGTAGTACCAGTGACGGGCGTATAGTCGTCATCGTCTTCACCAACATCATTTCCTTGAAAGATGTTAGATAGGAGAGAGTCGACGTCATTCCTCTCGGCCACCATATCATTCACTAGTGCAGCGCCCGCACCAGCCAAAGTTCCCACAACACCGGGAGGAATCATTGAGGATACAACATTCATACCAGCGCTACTACCAGCAGCAAATCCACCGGGCAAAGAGAGAAAGATACAAAGAAAACGAGTGAGCACCGACTTGATTCCAACACCGCCACCTCCTCTCCTCGTAGGACGGCAACTTTGCTTTGAATTGGTGGATTGTTCTGCTTGTACGGGGCCTAGATCGTTAGCCAAAGAAGAACGTCTCTTGATATTGCAGATATAGTTGATGAAGTAGTAACTCAAGACAGAATATGAGACTGTCTCCAACACGCCTCGTACAGAATAGCCAAGATAAGTGCTGTACCAACCAGAGACTGAATGGAAGAACTCCCGAGGACCGAAACACATGACAACACACCCAACTAACGTTCGACGGGGAGACTTGACGAACAATACCAACGCACGCCAGCACAATCTCCAACCGATGGAATAGCATACATTGCTAAACGCAACACGAGTGATATCGCTGTTCAAAACCAACTGAATGTAAGTGGACGCAACACGGGTGATATCGCTGTTCAAAACCATTTGAACGTAAGTGGAAGAGGCCAACGAGGACATATCGTCTGCAGAACAGTTTGAGAGAATGTCAGGGAGCCAAGTGGCACTAGAATGTAACCATGTTGCTCCAATGTACTGGAAACAAAGGCCAATGATCCACCCAAATACCAAAAGCATACTCTGGAGCAAAACTCTACAGGCCAAGCAGGTCATGAATGACACCAGTCCATGCACGTAGTATTTACCTTCCAGGACATATAAGTTCACTACCACAACGAAGAGTAATCCTACCATTGCCACAATGTTAGGCAACGAATCTGACAGGACCGTGATCATTTGGAGTAGTGCAAAGCCATTACCACCTAGGAATTGTGGAACTGCCAACGGGAGCATCCCAAATAAGAATGTGGTAGATATCTGAAGAGCCAGCAATGATGTGATCCAGAAGAGTGCTTTGGAGTTATATTCCTTCCAGTTTAGAATGTACAACCCACACAGCATACTAACCACAGAGGTTTATGATATGAGATAATGCCGGTGACAGTTGATATACAAAACTTTGCCAGAAATCCCAACACCAGATATCCTATTCCTTTACACAGCCCACCAAGCAAATCCCCAGCAAAGTCACTTCCCCCTCCCGCTACTTTCTTGCTCCGCAAGGCACACGACCCTGATTCATAATTTGGTATATACTCATGCCGCAAGTTCTTAAACAGCAGTGAATACTATTGAAGAAGAAGAAAGAGGAGTCGTTACTAACATGCTATGGTAGAGTGAACTAAACAATGGACAAGCAAAATAGATGCTCACCTTTCTGTGCAACCTATATGAATATGCTGTTTCTTGAGCAACATTCTCATCGTTAACTATATACTCGTCGTCAAAGGTGCAATTGACAAAGCAATTATTAATAGTAGAGTTTGTATGATCAATCGCCCCCTCAACACTAGACTCAGAGGTTGACTCGTTCACAATAAGCTGTTCCTGAGTGATATTAGATACATTAATATCATTGGTGGCGTTGAGATTGACAATAGTTTCATTACCAACTAAATTCAAGTCGCAACATCCGTCCGAAAAAGGTGCACTGAAATTAATGTCGTGTCGACCTACTGACGGTTGCCAATGGTCACCAAAACAAATTGCACCTCCTAAGATTGATCCAAAGAGTAGAATCAAGAAGGAGCTCATTGTTGAGAGATAAGTTCATTATCTGATGTTGAGATTAATAAAAAGTGAGAGAAGTAAAAAATGGCGGGTATGTATAAAAATACCAAATCACTCACTAACTCACAATCACTCACTTGTTCACTCACAACAAACAACTCCATTCCATATCTCTCAATACAAGGTAAGTTCTTTTGCAGTAATTAATATATACCTTCCCCTTACCAATGTGAACTTGTTGATTGAAGGAATGGACTTGATTCATTGCAATTTAATGACAGCGACTCATTTTCATTCTCCTCTGTCATTGCTCTTAACTAATAAGACACTCAAGATGGTAAACACCTTTGAGACTCTCCCAGCTAAATCCAACACTACCTTCAAACTGCCAACCAATGATGAAGCTAAAAGCATGACCTACCGGGAGGGTACTGAAGCTGGAGATGAGTTGGAACGTCGTATGACTGAGGTCAAAAGTATGAAGGAAGATGTGGCAAAAGGCCAAGAAACTACTTCATCCAATGGGTATACGGTACCAGTCGGCAAAAAGTTTAAACTTACCGAGTATTGTGACGCTGAAAAGATGTCAAAGAGGGAGTACAACTACCTCACTAGGCGACTTAGTGGAAATCGAAAGCAACCTCATGCACTTTCAACCACTAGAAATGCCGCCAACAACCGTCGATACAACAACAATAAGGCAGCAGGGAAGGCTGCCGCAAAGAAGGTAGGCAGGAAGAGAGGATTTTGAATGAGCTACTGGAGGAGTAGTAGTATTGTTCTTGGCTGTACTTGAAGGAAATATTCATCTTCTATTATCAGGACGGGAGCTTTAGGTAATCCTCCATAGAAACTAAGCTGCAGAGTAGATCACAATTTAGCATTGCTCTATCTTTTGCTTCTCTCCTGATAACATATCCTTTACACTGAGGTGCCATCTGTGATGACATATACTACAGAAGATTCATCAAGAACCTGTATAATCTGACTCAATGTTGGTCTGGTAGAATCGGGTGTAACTACAAGCGGTTGATAGTGTCCTGGGATATATCTCAGTGTCAGCGTGTTTGATGCCTCCTCATTATAGTGTTGTCCTTTGTACACATCGACAAATCCAGAAATCGAGTCAAAGATGACCACGGCCCAATCCGCAACAAGTGAGCGAGACTCTAGAATGTACACCAGAAAGTCTGAAAATGCTTGGACGCTCTCGCCAACCATGCCGTCTGTAGCCCATTCCGGATGAGCAGAAAGCACGGCAGCTTCAATCACTCTCTTCAATTGGAGTGCCGTTTGATCTATAAGAGTTTTATCGGCTGCTTCGAGTAGCAATCTATCGTCTTCTTCAATATCTGTTAATGACTTGGCATCCCAAACCGCAAGAGCGTTGATACCACAAAGATAGGATACAGCCAAGCTCAAGTAGAAGCACGAATTGCTTATCAATTCCTGTCGTTCATTATAAGTCTGAGATCCTGCATCTTTATGAGTCAAACCAAGAGTTTCTAATGCAAAATGTTGTCTTTGTATATTCTCTTCGATGTTTTGGTCGGATGCTGTATACAACTCGTTGACTAGATTGCGATGTTCTTTGAGGCTGTTGTCCCAGTGCGCTGTACTCTTGAGAGTAATCTCTTCATCCTCATCTCTACCAAAAGTGAAGCTATCACCATTATTTGTAGCTTTGTGTTGTAGCAATATTCTATAAGCCCAAGATACGAGCGCAAACTCATCTGCACTGCCACCTTTATCTGGATGTGTTTGTACTGCCCTTGATCTATATGCCTTTTTGATGTCGATTGTGGAAGCGTCCTTATCAATTGTAGTATGTCATATGGGCAAACTTTCTTATCATCATTCTTAAGCGGCACTGATTTTCTGCTATCAGAAGTATGAGTGTGGTGCACTATCGCAAAATCCAGCATACTTACCTCCAATGCTCTTTTGATATGCTCTTCCTCCATTAGATCTGGGTCTTCTTCAAGCAAAGATTCATATGTACGTTTAATAGAATTGCTGAGTTTATTTGAGTCATCTCTGCGGCTAGAGCCAAGAGAGCTTCTTTGAGGTTTTACTTCAGAATGACTATTAAACAAGCGTATTATCTTGGGGATATGTTCTTCCATATTCACATCACTCCAATGTTCTCCCGGTTGTAGTTCTCCAATTGCATCTAACCATGATGGACTTATAATTGGTATACTCTTTTCTTGACAAATGTTCAATTTAATGAGAGTTTCACTGGATATGTGTGAAAGTTGACGTTGCCTTTGCTGTATTTGTTTATTATCATCTTCACTACCAATCCATATAGCATGTGTAACTTCTGTTCTAACATCTCCATCTTCTAATTTATGTATCCATTGTCCGCCCATACTAGTTATAGCACAACCTAGAGACTCTCTTTCTTCCATCAGAGCTAATACTCTAGGATCCGTGACCTTATCATATGAGGAGGTATTTGCAATGATACATATTGACGATCCTGTCAACGGTTGAAATTCTGCATGTACAATATTATCTTGGTGATTTATTGCAGTATCATCTTCATAATACATGATATTATTACTACCACTTCTATTACTCCTTTGAGTTGTTGCATGAGCGTACGCAGACTCTGCAAATGCACTTCTCTGATTTGCATTATGTCTATTTGCCATTTTGTTCAATTTAGTACCTATTTGTTGCAAGGGTGATATCTTTTTCATTGATGATAGAGGATGTACCTTCATAGAATTGTTTTGTGTATTTTTGATGATTAATCAATTGCCGTGTATTGTAGCGCCTTGAATGTGGATGAAATTTTATGGATTAAATGTATATATTAATATAACTTATCCTCTTGCAACGACTGATATCTTGCTTTGCATATAAGTATGGTACGAGCTGCTCACTGCTCTGCCTTTTCTTCAACACATTTTTTACTTAGGGCGACTTTACGAGGTTAAACACAGGGATTGACAATATGAAAGAACAAAAATGGGAGTTTGATCGAAAGAGTGTCAAAAGCAAAGTTGATGGCTGATGGCCGTTAGATATAAATGCCATCACACCACAGAATATTGATTAGAGGTACAAAGTAGTAGCTTATTAACGTCGTCGTCTTATCCTATTATCATTCGGTTTAGTAGCATCATGAAAATATCAATCGCTATTGCAATCATTGCAACGAAATCATCATCTCATTGTTGTAATGCCTTTTTAAATCTACCATTTATTAATAAGGCCAATCCAGCATTGACAACCTACGCTGAGGCACAGGAGGATATATTACTCAAGATCCATTTAGATATTGGAGAAGTGAAGCAAAAGAGGCATAACCAAGTAACAACACCTACGGGCCAGAGGTTAGGTATTGATGGACTTTATGTTCAGCTCGGTTCTTTGGCAGAGGCCAATCATAAACAGTGAGTTTTCCTATGATGGGTGTCAATATGTTCTGATTGCCTGTTACTGTAGACTGACCATATGATATGTGTGTGTGTGTGTGTTGTTGTTTCTTCTTAGCCCAAAACTTCCTGGTGCCAGTGAGTTATATGTCTTGTGTATAATCAAACTCTGAATATTCTGCTGTGTTGATTATTCGATTATCCAACGACTAATGTACATTCTCTTCTATTTCACTATTATCACAGATGGGCCTAATCCCCAGCTCTCGTAAGTTGTGCATATCATATGTGCATAAGATGTGCATATCATGGTGCTTGTATAAAAGCATGGGCAAATAAAAGTATGCATAAGATGTGTATACTTTTTTGCGTCGTCTAACACGACATTCTCTCTAATTTCCTCCTTACCATACCTCTTCATAGTTCTGGAGCATACAAGGTAGAAACTCTACGTGATGGCAAGTTTGTTGATCTCAGTGGAACTCAGTGTGCCAAGTTTGATTCAGGTGCATTCGAGTTAATCTGGAGGAACAATGCCAAGGCCGGCGCATTCATTCTGGCCATGAATGTTCCTCAAGAGATCAAACGTAATGATGCAAAAATTCCTAGTGGACGAGTCTATCTTACCTTTCCTGTATACTCTAAAGAGTCACTCCAGCATCTTAAAGAACGTAAAGAAAAGGCAGAAGAGGTAGCCAACGAAGCAATGGAACGTCTAAAGAATGAATCTGCCATGATGGAGCAAACTGATAATCCAATCATGAAAGCGTTGCATTTCCGTCAAGCGTGCAAGGCACACGAGGATCTCGATTATAGCGGATACAGGAGTTACAAGTCAATGCCATTGGATAAGGAGATGGTAGAATTGAAAGGGCTACATGTATGTTCTGTCGGGACTCTCTGGACAAAGGACGAGAATGTCTTTGGTAGTCCACAAACACTTTTAGGCTCTGCTAGTATGATGTTGGGAGATATTAGTGACTTGGTAGAGAAGAAAGAAGTAGCTAGGCGCAATCGAAAACCTACTGCATATGATGGATTGGACCCAGATTTGTTACTGCGTCCATAGGAAGATTGTTTGCCCACTGTTTATTTGTATTGTATATATGACACCATCACACACACAGCACGATACCCACAAGATAAAGACCCCGTGTACAATGTGTACATATTTTATGTTGAAGATGCACACACCACGAGAAGAAGCCCTGTGTACAATATATTGTTGTTAGAAGTTGTTGTATGACTGTTGAATTGTGCAAAAGTTTAGAGTAGTGTTCAAGAAGAGAAAGAAAAGCATATTCTAAACATGATTTTTAAATGTACTTTTTATCTACACAGAGTATAGCCTTGATAATAGCTAGTGTAATAGGTCGTCCGTCGTTACATCAGCAGGCTCGTCTGTAATCTTTGTAGAGGAACTAGCCTGGCTGTGAACACGATCTAGTGTAGTTGTATTCTCCGTCTCGGATCCGAACGTATGATGTCGGTATAGTGCAGTCTTTCCTTCCACGATTTCAAGACTAAGGCTTTCGTGCCCCCTATCAATATTCGTAGGCATGGAATGTACAACTCGAGAAAATGTATGATTTAGCTGAGGTTGAGATGGAACTCCGTCGTCTGCTTGACTCTTAAATTGATTCTGTTGCAGCTCAGTGTCCTTCTCTATAGGTGGTAAAGCAAACGTTGTTGATGAATGACGTTTCGCTGCATGTTTCCCTTTAAGACTGCCAAAAGAACGTTTGCGTTTGCTTGACATAAATAGCAATGGTTTATCATCATCGTCCTCATCAGAATCATCCATCAAGCTTTGATCTGTCTTGCCCGGCTTTAGACCAGTCTTTATTTTCGATGTCTTCTTCTTTTTCTTCTTCTTCCTTTTCTTCTTTGGGAGTTCTAAGGGTTTGTCTGGAAAAGTTAGACCAGCAGCCCGGCACAAGTCATCAATTGAACCTCCTGAGACGCCTCGTTTTTGCTGGGATGTCATTTTCATCTGATCATTCATCTCTTCAGTATGCGATGGCATATCATCAAAGGCACTAGAAGCGCCATCTCGTTTCCAGAATGCCTGTTTAGTTGCCTCATCATTTGCTCTCAACTCTGCCAGTTGCTCTGACAGACATGGCTGGAGTAGTGTAGGACCCAAGCTCCCAGAACTCTCAAGGGGATGTCTATCCAAGTATCGCATGGCATCTTGAATAGCTTGCTGAAGACCAGTAGATTCCATAGATATTCCTCCCGTCAAGGATGGCAATGGCAAATTGTTGTCATTACTACCACCACCGAGTAGACTCTGCATCTGGTAAGCTTGGTGCAAATTGTCATCTGAAGTAAAAGTTTCATTAGAACCAATTAGAGTATCCAATAAAGATGCAGGCGTTTGTGCAGCCAAATCCTTGGATAAGCCGCGGATAAGGTCCGTCGTGTTGACAAGATCTGATAAACTTTTCTGTGATAGATTGCGGATTAAATCTGTAGTGCTCATTTTGCTGTTGAGGTCAATACTTTGAGAAAGGTTGCGAATAAGTTCTGTTGTGGTCATATTCGATATATTGTTGTTAGCGTTGTCAGTATAATTGTGTGACAATTTAGGTGGTTGCACTAGGGGTAGAGGTGCGTCGTTTGAAGGATTACGCAGTTTCTCAAGCATCGCCTTTATTTCATCATCACTCATTTTGCTCACTGCAATCGATTCTTGTGTAGTAAGAATGGGTGCATTATTTGTTTGGGATATATAGTCCGCCAAATGAGCTTCTACCAATGTATTGCTTGTTGCAGAGTTTAATGATGTTGTTCCAACGCCACCAGGGGGGGCAGCTGCATTTGTTTTGACTTGGGTAGTACCTGATCCATACAAACTCTCACTCAAACCTCTGATTAAGTCTGTAAGTTGTTCAGAACCAGCTGCTGCTTTTGGTTTGACTTGGGTAGTATCAGGTTGCGATTTCTCACTCAAGCCTCTTCCACTTAGTCCTCTAATCAAGTCTGTTAGACGTCCCGAGCCTGTAACTCCAGCCAAGTCTCCACTACCTTGATTCAGGCTAAGACTACCACCCGAACCTTGATGATTCGTCGCAAGGCTAGGATGAAGTAATTTTTCCAACTCTTTCAACGATGAAAGGTTTGTACCACCATTTTTATTGTTAAGAGATGATAGTGATGTCTGGAGAGATTGTTGTTGTTGTTGTTGTTGTTGTTCAGCGTCTTTTTGTGCTCTTTCTCGCAGTAATATTTCAAGTGCCATATCTTGTGTCAATCCTCCTCCTCCTCCACCCAAGTTACTCTGCTGTTGCTGTTGGATACCTTGAACATTATTGGATAACGACCCTCCTCTTGCTGCCACCAACTGAGATAGAATGTCATTATTCGTACTATTACTGCGTAACAAGCCTTCCAAACTACTATTATTTAACTGACCTGATTGCTCAAGTAACGTCGAAGTGGTTGAAAGAAGAGGATTGAATGAATTTGCAGCGGCAGTTAACGCAGCTAGTTCATTCTTGACAATTTCATCCTTCAAGGCTTGAGTTGTCTTAGCTGCAATATCATTATTTTCAGTTTGAGCCACCGTCTTCGCTGAAATCAACTTGGTAGCAGAATCAGCATTTTGTTGTTGTAACTTTTCTATTCGTTCTTGCATAACCCTTTGTTCCTTTTTTGAATCTGCAATCATCTTTTTCATCTGATCTTCTAGTGATGGTTTGCCTCCTTCTGCTAGTTCAACAGTGGACTGTTGTTTAGGTTGTTCAAGCTGTTGTTTGGCCAACATTTGGCCATTAAGTGTTGATGTGCCCCCTAGCTGCTGCTGTTGAGGAGGTGGATTTAGCTTTTGATCATTATTACTACCAATAGTTGTAGCCGCAGTGCCAGCAAAACCCCCGTTAGCTAGTAATAATTGCTGAACTTGTTGCTGTTGAGCTTGTTGCTGCTGTGCTGCAAGTTGCATAGTTGTTAAATTTGACAATTGCAATTGTTTATTCTGCTGCTGTTGTATTGAATTCATAATTGGATTACTGGCCTGTTGTTGTTGTTGTTGTTGTTGTAAGAGTTGATTTATCATTGGATTGCCGCCCTGTTGTTGTAGTAATAGTGGATTCATTTGCAATACTGGATTTGGAGGAAGGGCCTGAGGAGCATTATTCCTACCCTGCATCTGCTGTCCAGGATATGCCAGCTGCTGTTGTGGTGGCGGCTGTTGCTTCGTATCAATAAATTGTCGAAATGCCTGTACCATTGGATCCATTATTGGTACATGTTGTACAGGAGGGATAACTTGTAAATTGAAATTCTTTCTGCTATGAGAAAGATTATTAACACCAAAGTAATCTAATGTAATTAATCCGTTTGGTAACAATTGACCTGGTTTATATCCTCCTTGATAAAGGGTTGCAAAGTTTACTGGTTCGGGGATATGCTTTCTAATAGCAGGCTGAGAGCAATTGGATAACATTTCATTACGAATGTCTGGGGCCTAAATAAGCAAAAGATAATTGTGTGAGTAAAATTATGTTCATGTGCTCATCATATGTCCTTAAATGATATAGGTACGCCAAACATCAAAGAACATAAAAAATAATACTAACTAACTCACCCCCTCTCGTAAAGCCTGTGAAGTCTTCTCAACAGCCTTAACATCACCAATATCACTCCATAACTTTGTTATTGTATCCTTTGATAAAAATCGTCCACCAGGAACTTGTGTCCGGATAGCATGTACAATACTCTTGGCAACTAGACATTTTTGTTTCTTGGGTAATGAGATATATAATCGTTTATTTGCAGCGACTAGTGCACGCCAGTGGTTATTACCTTGGTGATTGTTCGTGCCTCCGCCTCGACCGCAAAGTACATCCATTGGGGCAGTATCACGGATGTTTTTTAGGGGCGTGCCGTCGGGCATGTATGCTTGTTTGAGTGTAACTTTTATTATATCCATAGTATCTATTTGATTATTATATTTTGTTTATTATTGTTTGGTATATTGTTTTGTTTTGTGGGTAATGTTAATTCGCAAATAAGGTTCAAAGTTCAATATGTCAACTTTGGATGTGTCCGTGTAGGTATGTGTGAGTGAAAGTTCAAGAAGATGAGAGCTCTACTCTGCCGGATTGATATCAATAATATTATGAGACACAATCAACCAACCACAAGACGACTCAGAACAATAAGTTATTGCAGATTCAGTATACAGACGGTATACCTAATATAAATAGGTCAGAGGCCGGACCGGTGGCTTGTCAATTTTTTATAGTGGGTGGTGTTAGGTAAATATTCAAATCGCCAAGTCGTGAAAAATATGATATGCGAAATAGTGAGAAGCACCTCACGAGATAGAGCTGAGGGCTGAGAGCACCGCCTACCGTAGTACCTATTGTTGTGATATTAGTATGTAAGGTAGTGTAACATAAGTACAATACACATTATTGCCTTATCGCCTTTGTTTTCGTACATCATTAATTGAGATTGGATTGATAGTTTTAGCGTCGGGCGTCTAGTATAAATAAATGGATTCTATAAAGAGAAAGGGTGTTACTACTATTAATAATGCCGTCGTTGATATGCCCTAGATATTATGATGTATTGCTGATATTATTATTATCATGCATAACTCCATTTTCAACGAGTAGAGGGCATAGACAACTATTGCAACAACAACAGTCTTATAGAAAACTAACCCAACAACAAACAAATTATGTAAACAATACTATAACCTCGACAAACAGTACAGCAACAAACAATACAACAGCAAACAGTACAGCAAAAGAAGAAATATCTGAAGGTGATGCAATAGTCATCGATCCATATTTACATGATTTTGATAATATTGATCTACCATCATGTAATGATATACTACTACATGAATCAATCGAAGATCGTTGCTATCATGCAAATAATTGTGAAGGGGAATATATAATGATAACGTTACTACCCCTAGCATTTTGTACGACATCCCTCGATAATTACCACCCATTATTAATAGTGTTATTTCCTATATTATTTCCATTATCACTGTTTATATTAACATTGTTATTATTTCGATTGTTGGGAAGTAGTGCAGAGAACTATTTCAGTCCTTCACTAGAA
>Ga0214478_100930_pt1 | contig 16172 bp, 15 predicted proteins | sample M1_20Mar14CPVII9_2_FD_178001 | JGI IMG/M metagenome (GOLD analysis project Ga0214478, IMG submission 178001) | Marine eukaryotic communities from Monterey Bay, California, United States - M1_20Mar14CPVII9sort6BwellD7 | ecosystem: Environmental > Aquatic > Marine > Unclassified | place: USA...
ATGGGTGTACAAGTGAAACATGTCTTAGCAGAAAATTATAAAGATCGACAATACATTGCTAATGATGTTGTGTTATTGATGAAAAAGGAGAAGTATATTTGGGATGCTAGTAAGGGTAACTTGTTAACACAGAATCAAAACAATAATCAAAGTAATAGATTTGGTATTGTTGGACATATTGAATATACAAGACGATCAATTGAAGGGTTGACAATACAGGTTTCTCGTGAATTATGGAAAGAGATTGGTACGTCTGAAATGGTATTGTTGAAATTGGGTTGTAATATTACTTCCCTTCGAGAGTTTACGGCATTATGTAGAATGGACAGTATACCATTATTAGATTATATATTGGGTAGTAAAATGAGTAAGACTTCACCAAAGAAGAAGAAGAAGAAGAAGTCTACAACTTCAATGGATGAATATGACATTGACCCAGTTGTAGAAGAAAGACGTGCCAAGAAGGAAGTATTATCAAGCATGGGTGGGTCATCAGCATTAGGCAAGGGATTTGCAGAGTATGCATCACATAAATTCAATCTGTCCCAATTAGGTGCCATATCAGCATCAGCAACAGAATATGGTGACGGTGGATTTACATTGATTAAAGGTCCACCAGGCACGGGTAAGACCACAACCCTGTGTGCCTTGCTGAATGCTCTACATATTCGTCAAATGAATCAATACTTTCATGAAGTGAAAAAGTTGGCTGAATCATTTGATGCCGTAGTTGGAAAACGAGCAACTTTATCGCTGTCGGATGCGGCCAAGAAACGACCACGTATATTAGTATGTGCACCATCTAACGCAGCTGTTGACAATGTTATATTGAAGATTATGGAAGATGGTTTTGTTGACGGGAACGGTTGTCGATACAACCCATTAATTACTAGAATCGGTAGAGGTCAAAGTGCGTCTGTCAAGGATGTTTGTTTAGAAGAAAAGGTAGAAAGTTATATATCAGATGCAATGGATATGAGTAAGTTGGATAATATGATTGAAGGATACAAGGCAGAATGTCGACGTATACATTCTGACATTACAAAGCTACGACAACGTATGAATGCAATCAAGAATGCAGCTGGATATCCACTTGCCAAGGATTGGGAAATTAGAATCGATGAAGAACAATGCAAGGTATTATTTGTTAATCACAAGACAAAGTCGACTACCTATGAAGTTCCACCTCCACCAGAGCCGGGACAACGACACTTCCCTGCCGAGGCCATGCCAGAATATAAGGCATTTGTAAGCCGAGTGGTCAAAATGGTCGAACGATACAATAACATCTCAACAAAGCTTGAGCGCTATTCTCTCTGTCGAAATGTATCTACTGCAGTCCAGGGAGGTAATAATTGTCATGCCATGAATCAAATTCGTCAACAAGTCGAAACACACATATTGGATTCTATCCATATTGTAACAACAACATTGGGTACGGCTGGTAATCGATCACTCGAGGCTGCCAACAAGTTTGAGGTGGTAGTAATTGACGAGGCTGCTCAATCTGTAGAGCCTTCTACACTCGCTGGCCTACAGCTTGGAAGTAGTCATGCTATATTAGTCGGAGATCCACAGCAACTTCCGGCAACAATCTTCAATGTGTCAGGCAGGAATACAAAGTATGACCGAAGTCTCTTCCAACGTCTTGAGGAGGCTGGTCATGATGTTCACTTGCTCAACACTCAGTACAGAATGCATCCTGCAATATCAGACTTTCCTCGACGGATATTCTACGATGGATTGTTACTAGATGGACCAAACGTCAAGCATCCCGAGTATGGAAATCCTCTCAAACGAGCAGTGTTGAGAAAGTTTCAAGCGTTTCAGGTAGGTTTATAATTCGTTGTTTGGTATAGTTTGGCAGTATGTCTCAACCTCTAATACCTTTTGTTTTTGATACACAGCCCTTTACTGTTTTGGACTTGGAGTCAAAAGAAGAAAGGGGTGGAACTAGTCTTTCAAATTCTGCTGAGGCACAGCTTGCACTGCATTTATTCAACAACTTGCGGAGTGGAACTGATGGTTTGTCTGTGAACTCGAGGGTTGCTGTTGTAAGTTCACATCATTTATTGTCCTAACAGATCTCTTATCTATGAAACTCACATTATATCAATACATTTTCTAGATCACACCTTATGCTCAACAGGCAGCACTGCTACGCCGTACCTTCTCTAATAGTCTTGGAGCTGGGTATGAACGGTTTGTAGAGGTGAGCAGTGTAGATGCCTTCCAAGGTCGCGAAGCCAACATTGTAATCTTCTCCTGTGTAAGAGCTGCTGGCAGCAAAGGTATTGGGTTCTTAAGTGATGTTAGGAGAATGAATGTAGCTTTAACGAGAGCAAAGAACTTCCTATTTGTGATTGCTAATTGTTCATCCATAACAGTAAATCCTTACTGGAGAGATCTAGTTGAACATGCAAGAGAAACAGATGCAGTCATACAAGTGCCATTCCGAGGTGATCAGCAGAGCTTTTCCTTTCCCGACTTAGCTTCTTTGACTCCACAAGTCAAGTACGACAAAAGAGCAACAACAACAACACTAAAGAAGCACAAGGTAGACCCCAATAGCAACCGAGGATATAAACTCTAGTAATAAGCAGGAAACCATAATAGAATCACTTAGACTTAGATCTTTACTTGACACAAAAATATAGCTCGGACTTCACAGTTCACATGCTGGATACACGAACCTGAAGTCGAATTGCCTCAGAGGCTTTCATGTTTATATCATCAACGAGCTTTTCCATGAAAGACACATCCTTCAGTTTCGACTTCAGTTCATCGGCCGAGGATATGCCGGCTTCCTTGAACTTGCCCAGGTACTGCTCAAGTTCACAAATCGATAGCAGCTCTTTTAATCCGTCATCTGGGGTAGGTACTTTAAGTGGTTGAGCAGCTGGAGATACTTCCTCTTTAGTTGTGATAGTCATTTGTCCTTCAGCATTCTGTAGTGCTGCCAACACTTCTTTGTATGTTGCGTAACTGACGCCGTTCACAGCATCGACGATCATTCCCTCCTTTAGATTGCTTCCATCGAATAAAGAACCAGGTGAAACGCAAGTAACTTTTAGAAGAGACGATGATTGTGTATCATCTAAAGAGACTTTTGCAACAGAAAGCCCTAGCTTTGTATCTCTTGTAGTCTTGACAACAGAGATGGTAATTCTACCATCTTGTGATGGGGTTGACTCTTTGAGAGGACTAGTTGTCTTGTTGCCCACTAACTCTTCAATGAAACGAGATGCATCCTCAACTTCTTGTGGAGAGACAACATTTGAGTTATTACTTTCTGAAGTAGCAGATTGCTTCATGGGGGTGATATCACTCCCCCATGGAAAGCCGATATTGTCTAACATCTTAATCCTTCCCGCTGTTAGTGTCGTCTTTTGCCCTTTTACATTCTTCTTCCGTAGATCCCTCTGATACTTACAAAAGTTACCAAGAGTAGAGGTAGTGGGCCAAACACCAGTAGTAGCCTTGAATTGTTTCAACTCTAACCATTTCATCACCCACTTATTGTCATTACCGTTATACTGATAGTGCTCCATATTACACGCTTTGGTGTATTCTACTCTTGCTTCTTCCTCTATCTCCTTTTCTTTTTCTTCTGCCTCTAAACTATGAAGCTTTCCTCCAGTATCAACAAGATAGACGTCCTTGTTTGATGTGACTTCACGACGTTGTGAAACTAAATTGGAGTTTGATGTAGTTTCTTCTTCGTTGGATACTGCTGGTGCCATATCGAGATCTGGTGATGGATTAGATGACACCCTTCGAGCGGCTTGTGAAACAGCTGCCATTTCGGTAACCTTTGTTCTCTTATCACTTGCTGAAGAAGATTCTGTATCATTAATCTCTTCATTAGTACGCTTGGCAGCAACAGTAGGCTCAGACTTGACTTTTGTGTTGGCTACTGGTGCTTTGACAGTGGGAAGAGCCTTTGGTTTACTATCTTCTTCTTCCTCATCGTCGGAATCATCAATAACAATCACTTCATTGTTGGCCACAGCCTGAGCCCTTTGACGAGCCACTCGCTCTTTGGCACTAACAGATCCCATCATGCATACATCATCATCGTCTTCTACAGCCTTCTTCTTCTTCTGCAACACTTTCGTATCAAGAGACTTATGGGCAGATTCACACGTGTAGTTGTTATCATTTTGACGTGTGACCAGCTTGGCAGCCGCTAAGTCAATCGCATTGTAAATCTCCTCCTCTACTGGAAGATGCGCGTTTCACAGTTTATGATGACGAAAGAGAGGAGATTATAACATATGTTAGTACATATGATATGCAAGGGCAATCAATAAAGGCAAACCAAGGTCAAATGAAGTAGTCAAATCACCAAGACTACATATTGAACACAAACATTAACATGATAAAACAATACTAACGCGGACTTTCCAGTACCCCTCACACAAAATCGAACAACCCTGACTGCCTTCTCCTGACCCATTCTTACTGCACGGCCTATCGCCTGTTGTTCTAGAGTAGCTCCATGCTCAGCTGATGAGCCGGCTGGATCAAGTAGAATTACATTCGACGCCTGCTGGAGATTTGCGCCACTTGCCTTGACACTGGCAGATAAGAGGAGGATCGGAACGTCACCTGATGTGAACGAAACAATCGACTTGGCCATTAGATTTCCCGTCTTGCCATTGCAAAAGGCACTGATCAATCCGTTGTTTCTCAGAGAGCGCTTGAAGATGCGCGTTTCACAGTTTATGAACATGGAGAGAGATGATAGTAGCTTATGTTAGTACATGAAGTTTGCAAAGGCAATCAAATAAAGGAAAACTAAGGTCAAGCGAAGTATCCAAATTGCCGAGACTTCATATTGAACACACACAGTCATGTGATAAAGCAATTAATGCGGACTTTCCTGTACGAAACTAAGCACATCATGCCAATAACTGAACACAATTGTCTTCTCTCCAGTCTTTTCAATCTGCCTTAATAGTTGGATCAACACTGCCATCTTGGAGCCGTTACGAGCTGCTAACTCTTCCTCCTCAGACATGCCCTTTGTAGTATTACCAACCTTCACAGTTTCTTCAAGTGCCTTGATTCTGGTTTGTAGACTAAGTTTCTCCGCCTCTAACGTCTCAAGCCTGGTGCAACTAGCTTTGTATGTCGACTCCTTTCTCTTTATGAAACATTCAAGGTAGTCCTCTTCTTCACGACTATTAATCTGATACAAGATTTTCCTGCCTGGCCTCACCTCGTTCTTGAAATAGTTTATGATACGCTCCACAGCTTTATAACCCTCGAAGACAGTAGATGGAGTTGATTCTCCACGTGCCAGTGTTTGGAATCGGGCTTTACTATCTGCCTCACAACTACTTGATCCATAATGAGGACACCGACAGTAATACTGATGAATGGCTTTTGCTTCTTCGGCCTCCAAGTTGATGGAAGGAGATGAACCATTTAATGCAAATGGATTCGCTGTAATAGCTTGAGACCTTACTTGACGAATCTTCAAAGCCAAATACCAAGATGAGCGCACTAACTCAATATCATTCTGAGAGTTTGGAATGTCTTCATACTCCAAAGTACGAAAACGAGCTCTAGCCGCTTCAAGGGAACGCTTGGCAAAGGAGTTGACGGTGGCAAATCGACCGACGGTTCTATTCAATTGCTGCACAGCCTTGCCGGTTCTGCCGCCTCGATAGTCTTCGTCACGACCATTAATCTGTTCCCTTAGTTTCTTGGAAGCCTCAGGATGGTTTATCATCTGCCTCAACGAATCATACTCTTCACTAAATAATTCACGAGATACTAAATCATTCTGCTCTAATTCAAAAAACTTCTTCTCAAGTTCAGTTGCATCGATGTAGATTGTATCACTGGTTACCTTCTGAGAGGCAGTAACTGCCGTATCGGCGACATGCTTAGGACTTCGGATGTACAACTTCCTTTTGATAATCTCAAAGGGGTGGTTATGGCCAAGTTCGTAATCAGTCTCGACGTCCATCCGCAAACGACAGAAGCCAAGCAGTTCATGATTGGCATACACACTATTGTTGCCGTGTGGGAAGGGTGTAGCAGATAATAACCATACATTCTTTGCAGTGCGGCTCAATTGTAATAAATTCTTTTGTGATTCAGTGCCTTCCGCTACTAGGTCCTGAATCTCATCAAATATTACTCGTCTCCATGGTCTAAAAGGGAGATGTAATGGCCCGGTAAACACCCAACCTTCATATGAGCAAGGGCCACGGGGACTCTTTACACAAAACAACGCTGCCTTCTTATATTCTTCCATTGTTTGAGAATCAACTTTCACCTGATATCCATTTTCACTACTGAATACTCTGCGAAAGTTGTACCATAGTTTCTCTTCATTAATAATATCATCTACATTCATCAACACTACACGATGTGATTTACCCTCGGGTGGTAATGTTGCACGACGTTCATACTCCTTTCTACCAACTAATACTTCAATATCATCTGTGAATTTCTCAATCTCTATATTGCAAATGATATGTATATGTGTGAGAAATATAAACTTTAGAACGAGTTCAAGTACCAACAATCTTACCTGCTTTCCATTGATGAATTAAATGGCCAGGTGCAACTACAAGTGTATCACTCTCACCCCGTTCACGAGGAGATGATAATATTAATCCAATACTTGTTGCCTAAATTTGGGGAGTGGATTTATAAACATAGCATTAGCTACAGATATAAGATGTGTCATGTGAACATTAAAAAATGACTTGCCGTTTTACCCATGCCAACTGCGTCGGCCAAACAACCTCCTCTACTAGAATACGCATGCATGGCACCAAAATCTCTTTGAAGTGACCCATCGGTTTCAATTAGCATACATCTATGTACTGTATAAGAGTTTAAGTAAAAATTATTAGAAGGTGCACCTCATTTTTTGCAATCATTAGTCTACTAATATCTCAAAAACAAAGATAAACTTACATGCACGTAGTTGATGCGGATAGAGTGACATTTTTAACGATTTCGGCTGTGGTGCCTCGGGTGATGTTTGTGGTAGGATTGGTACCTTTAGAGCCGCAGTCTTTTGTGTTGCCATGGTTATAATGATGATGATGGAGATGTTGTATGTCTTTTAAAGTTAGTGCCTATCAGTATTATAATTGACAAATTAGATTATCGATGATACCACCCAGAATGTAGTAGAAGAGATGAATATAATGTGTAGTGTGTTGTATGTTGGACGACAAGTGACGAGAGATGGCGGCTGAATAACCAATGATATGGTAGGTGCACCACTTCTTAACTTTACTTGAGTCTTGACTCTCATAAAAGGATACCATGTTGGGGGTATCCCTATTTGTAGTGAATGGGCGGCAGGGATGACGGAGGCCATTACCGGAGCTCCACCGAGAATCAAGTAAGGAGATAATGTGCTATAGAAGTTGAGGGAAGCAGTGAATAAATCAGTTCTTAGTTATCTTATACTACAGATGGAAATTTATAGCTAATTATGCTTTCTCCATTCTGTCTCTTTTTATCGGTAAGCCAAGCCTCGAAGCCCTTGTGGCGGACTTGACTTAATTAAGAAATATTGAAAGGTATAACAGACTTGGCATATATACGCATTGGCCTGTTTTGGTTGGGATATGCCATAGAGGCATTGGTCTGACATCCTTGCCCTTGCTTTCCGTTTAATCATTGGCTAAAGACGACTTTGATTCATTTTGATTTAAACTCTGACTGCAGGTTAGCTCATGATCTACTGCCTCTTCGTAAGTATTGAATGTTGCTGTACATCCACTCACATCACATTCCCAAAGAGTCATATCTTGAGAATCTTCTTCCGTAGGTTTTGAATCGCCTTGATCATTATCATTAATGCCATTGCCCAATTTTGCGGCTGCCTTGCTGCTTTGTCCATTAAAAAACTGATAGTGTGGCTCTTCTTCATCAAAAGCTTCGGTTGTACGCTTCTTCCATAGACTTTCGAATGTTGATGCGCCATCCAAATCGACAGCATACTCCCATTGCTTGTTCTCTGATGATACAATATGTTCGTCATTTGATTGTTTTTGTGAACTATCAATCGCCTTACTCTCGGCTCCATTTGATTCATTTTCCATCTCTGGCTACATGTAGGGTCAGGGTCCGGTATCCTACCCCCTAGGTTGCTTATAAGCCCCCAGGGGACTTATGGTAGGCTTAAATAGGCTTAATCGAATGCTCTCAATGAGTTAGGAATGAATCTTTTATGTACTTCTTTTTTTATTTAAAAGTTTTGTATGTGATTTTGTTAGAGCTAGTTAAGGATTATCCCTAACCTGGGGAGAATTGTTCCAGCTGGCATACCTTTTACCCCCAAAATGGGTCATAAAATCACACGATGTCAAAAACTGAAGCAGTACAACATGGTTTTGGACTCTACTCATCAAGGGCTTTCCAATGATGTATCAACCAACCTTCAACTACTTCTAGATTTTTAGAAGCAACTTCTGTAGGATCCTGACCCTACGTGTAGCCCTCTAATGAACATGTAAATGCTTTATTGATATCAGGATAACAAGTTGATAGTTCTCGAAATGGTCCATCGCGACTATGGCTAAGCGGTAAATCGTTTTGGATATAGCCACTGCCGCATTTGACCTTCACTGTAAGGTCATTCTGAAGACTTTGTGTATTGTTGTGCATATAATTGGATTTTATTATTGTTTTAGGCCCACCACCTATAGGTGTAGCGTCGCGACGTTCCCAACAGGGGCCGCCGGCAGGCATTATTATAAAGCATTACGTCATCATATTAATATCCAATAATATATCAATTAGCAGTACATTTACTAACAATAACAAATTATATAATGGTACTATTCTCAACTACTTTGAATATGCTTGATGATAGTATGTTGATATACTATACTACATTTAACTCCGATTGTGTCATTATGAACATATAGTATACATTAATTATACCATGTTATAGCGCCATTGTGTGGTTTGTTAAGTTCTTATTTGATGTGTAGTAGGGTTCGTCACATAATAATATTGTGATGTATGAGGATGGTATCTTTTTTGCATAAAAAATGAGCACAACCAACAAAACTCATCACACGCCCGCAACTTCTGCTCTTCTCCTTGATAAATGCATGTATTGACACAACTTCTTTGTGTGCATATCATATAGAATAATAGAGCATCCTCACAAGCCCACGGTAAGTATCGAAAGGTGACCGTTGTGATTGTGTTTGATGATGATAACAACACAACAATCAACTCATAAAATGTAATTGTGTCGAGTAAAGGAGTAAAGAGAATTGGTAGATGTGCATACGATATACGGTATACTTGATTGATAGTAGATGTTGTTGCAGTGCTTGTGAGGTCTAATTGTGTTGTCGCTCGTACGATCCGGCTTCTGACGTCCGTTCTGCTAAGACATTCAAAGTTATACAACTACCACTACTATTTATCATGTTGACAAGAGGTTCTAATAATAAGAAAAGAAAACTAATACATCCCAAACAAGTAAAAGGTGCCAGTGTTATTGAGATTGAATACTCACCAGAGTATGAAAGAAGGCATCTACGCCATGACGATCCTCCACAGCCCCGTCGTAAACGTAATAGATCGTCAAAGAAGAGGAAACGTATGTATCAACAGCAACAACAACAAGATCGGCAAGAGCCGCCAACAAAGAATAGAATACCAAATACCCCTCTTATAATCTGCCTTATCCCAAAATCAATAAAGAAGTGGCAGATCAATTAAAGAAGAATAAAACAGCACAGTATAATAACAACGGCCAAACAACATACAAGCCATACCAAATCAAAATGAGAGAACAGAATGTTAAGTCATCAGTTGTGGTTAATAAGGAGATTGGATATCCAATGTTATTGACTAAGTGGATAGTATCAAACAGTAATGGCCTAGTTGATGAATCTTCCATACCAAGTCATGTTGGTATTGAGAATCATATGATACACTCAATCACTTACACTAAAGAAATGATGTTAACCGACAAGGAAGAGGACACATTCATTAAATGCAAGTTACTATTAAAACAGTCCAGATATCACAAAGAGCTGTGCTCTAAACTTAGTGGATCAGCTATACTTGAAGACAACAATATGAGTTATGTTAGATACCTACCCAATGGCAAATTTGATCTTGTAGTGTTGAGAAATGTTAACGATGATTCAACAACAACAGTACAATGGCCAATTGAACTACAATATCATAAAGATACAACTCGTTTATATGCAAAAACATGTAATGCTGCTCCATATGTTACTTATCATGATGCTGTAAGGATGATGAAAGACGAAGATGTGTTAGGTGGTTATGGTGTACGTGGAGCCAAATCAATTGACAAGATCTGTACTAAGACAGCTGGTTCTGCTGAGAATGCCATCATCCATTGGACTAATAAAGATGGAAAGAAGGTTAAAAGAGCTATCAGTGGTGCCATTGACTTCAACGACATGTCTCATACACAAACTGAGAAACAAATTGAAAGAAGTAGTGTGATCCATCGTAACTACACACTCTTCAAGCTTATCTGTCCAGCCTTCTTCAACAATTATGAGCTCAGTGAGGACATCTCCACTGAGTTACAAGATGAACTTGATACCACCAAGCATAAACGTTCTGCTACCAATTTGGCTGACAATGAGAATAGGCCAACTCTTCTTGTCCACACAGATCCACGTTGTGGATACCCCACAGCTGTAAGTGGTCCAACAACATATGAAGTCCACCAAGACTCTTGGAAACACAAGTGTGGCGGTGGTGAACTCATTCTTCTCAATGGCTGGCACTACATAGATTACTCACCAAATGATTTGGTGCTTATCTCGCCAGATACTCTTCATGGAGTATCTACATTATCTTGTCCCAATGGCATGAACCAGAGCTTATCAAGGTATAGCCATACCATGACATTGAACTAATGTAGTACACATGAAGTCTCTTTTGGATGAAATACGTAAACAGGAGAGTAACCTCAATCAACAATTGAACAACGTGGTATTTAATGAGGATAGTTATGACAAGGAAAGTGGGAAATTGAAATCTGCTGATTTCCTAACTAAATTTAAGACTGATATTGATGCATGGAGTGAAAATGTTAATAGATGTATACGATTGGCATTAGAAATTCGTGCACAATTTGAAAAAATGGATAATGCAGCAGGGGTGGAGGAAGACGAGAGTGATGTATTATATCAACTAAGGGAAATTATTACTGAGCTAGATAATAAACACAAGGAGATAGTATTGGTTGCAAGAAGTATATGTGATGAGTTACATGATGGGGTAATATTTGACCCAGAGGTGGAGAAGGAGGTTGTGGCAATTAAAAAGAAATGGAACAGGGATAAAGAACGTGAATTCTGGGATTGGTTGGAAAGTTCAGGGGGGGCTATTGAGAGAAATATTGATTGGTGCGATGGAGCATATGCTGCAATTGGACTAGATCCCTGGCCTGGCAACAGCAATGGTATCATGCTGAGTCAATATCCACTCTATCAATACCTCCGCAAGAATAATTTTGTCAGTCCTTTGCCCACTGTTGACACTTTAACATATACCTACAAAACTGAGGGCAAGAGTAAAACTGTCACACTACGTGAAGTAATGAAGATTGTTCAAGGAGCTGCCAATGAAACAGAATTACTTCTTGGTGAAAAGATTGCTGTAATTCTTCGCACCAGTAGAGATGAGGGTTCTTGGTGGGTTGAAATATTGACAATTGAGCAGCAAGCTGCTGTTTATGCTATTAGTACTTGGAAAACAAACAAATACCCAACAGCAAAATGGGCACTAGCTAAGTTGGAGGCAGTTGGACTGTGTTTAGATAATCACAGTAAATACAAAGAGTTCATGAAAGCCGCAAAAAGTGTAAGAAGTTGCTGTTTGTATGGTATGATATGAACACCTACTGACAAATCATTTCTTCTTTCTTGTATTAAATAGGCCGATAGTACAACAACTCATGATGAATGGGCCTGTATAATGTTAAGGGTAATGGGACACGATGAAAGTATCCCCCGTGACCGTCGTAGTTTCTCTTCTGAACAAGCAATGGTTGATATGGGAAAGAAGGTCAACAAAGAATTGCCTTTTATTGAGCCTTTGAAGACTGTGAAGTCGATACAACAGAAACAATTTGGAGTAATGAATGCTGGTATTGACATTGTGGACGAATTCCTCCAAGCAGCTACAGCAGAACGTTGTCAACCAACAGTCCAATTGAAGGAGATGTTAAAACATTTGGGGATCAAGTGTCTATGCTTTCACTGCCAACATAATGGACAAAAGATTAATGCCTGCCGTCAAATGGACCATTGGAATGATGATGCCAGAGAGTTTAAAAAGCAATACAAGGGTTGTAAGTTGAATTGTCTCTTATTTGGTATTTCCTTTCTTTGTTACTAATGCTATATTGCACATGATAGGCAGTCCTTCAGAATATACTGTGGACACTCTTATTGAGCATTTGGAAGAAAATGCATTACTAATGTGTTGTCAAGTTGTCCACCGTCTCAAAGACACCAATGGACGCAACATGATTGCATCTGGGCTCATGGATAATAACTACGAGGATAATAACTATGAGTACTTGCAAACCAAGTATTCAATTCAACAGTTGGTAAACAGTAAGTTTATCAATATTCTTGATAAAGAATTCCATGGTGGAGAAACTGTGTTTGGTGAACACAAAATACCATTGGAAAGTTCAGGAGCAAAAGATCACCACCACTACACAGGTTTACGTAACCTTGGTCTGTGTAACAGTGATATATTCAATGTAAGTTTGTTTATCCTTGAATCTTGTTTGTGTGTATTTCAAACTAACAAATTGTTTGAAGTCTCTTGTTAGTTTTGATAAAAGCTATTTGGAGAGTGCTGTTGAACAACTTGTTAACAGTGGGGGAATTGAAGTGGTGAGTAAATACACTCTATCTCTTACTGGATTCACCCTATTCACACACTATTCTTACATTCAATCTTTCTTTCAGTTTGAAACAGCAAAGAAGAACATTATTAGTGACCTAGTAGGGGAAAGCAACAATCTTACTAAAGTTGAAGAAGATTTGACAACTGAATACTTCAAAACAGGACCAATCTTGAGCACTGATCATACAGTTTATACACGTGTGATTGAGCAGCCAGCACTAATGCACATTCTAGGTGCTAAAGACCCCTTTGTGTACACCAATACACTAATGATTATGAATAAGGAGTGGATGGACAAGCTTCCCACTGTTGACGAGGAAATTGGCCATGTTGAGCAAACTACTCGTTTGGATGCTTTCTTGGCAGACAACAAACCCAAGGACTGTGCTTGGGATAAGAAGAACCTAAATAAATACATCAAAAACATGAACGAGTCAAGCAAGACTACTTATGGAGATTTAGGCTGGGTACAAAATGCCAAGTAAACTGTAAACATAAAAGCACAACAATGCCCTTGTGTATATAATATGTTAGTAAACATAAACATACTTGTTCTGTAGTGCTTCATAATACTACCGCATGAGGTATACACCTCTCTAAAGCCTTGTATGCGTTTTTGTAAATCAATGTAGTACCATGGTAAGGGAGCAATCGGTCTAGTTTCTACCTCTTTTTGTGTGGGGAGTTGTAGAGTAACGTCCTCTGAGTCTTGAGGCGTTTCGGAAGCCACCGCCGCAGCTACCTCTTCTTTCTTATTAGACTGTTGAGGTTTCGATGCCTGTGCAGCAGTCTTGTATTCCTCGGAGCCTTGCTTCCTCATCGCAGACACAGCCTTCTGTGCAGCCTCTTTTGCTAGCTTGATATTCTGCAAACTTTCTTCTGGACTTAGGATTGAGTTCCTTGTTGCCTCAAGCATGTTTCGTGCAACTTTGTTTGCAAGTGTTGCTTGATCAAGACTTGAGAACATTCCAATATATCTATTTTTACCATGGTAACATACTCTGACCTCCTGTGTTTTAGTGAAATAGATAGAATTAGAAAAAAGCAGAATAGGAACAAAACACACACCAGTGACATACCCAGCCATTTGTTACACGGTATACTCCTACTGTTTTGATGTCTGTCTTTTCTGCAGATGATTGTTGAAGGTTAATTGTGTTGATGAGGGCTTGATAGTTTGCTACTTCAGATGCAAACTCTCCTGATACACTTGGAGTCGATGGTGCAGAAGAAGTATGTGCTTGATCACTACTGTTCAATGTGTCCTGAATGAAATCAGGTTGCTCTCCCATATGCTTTTCACATGCTAGCCTTGCGGCTTTTACCCATGCTAATAATTGACGCCGATGTGTAATCTTTGATCGTATATGTTGGTCACGGTCAAAAGATACGCCGTCACTTGTTGTTGTCGTAGTTGATGCAATATCCTCTTCCTCCGTCGAGTCAGACTGTTGTACGTCGTTATCTTCACCTTCTTCTCTTCTAAGAGCATCCGATACATTATTGTCAAGTTTACTTACAGCTTCCAAAGCCGCCTCTTTTGCCAAGTCTATATTTGATTGGATTTCTTCATCAGTAAGTTGTAGATCTCTTGTTGCTAAAAGGCACTCTCGTGCAACCTTGTTTGCTAGAACAGCATGCTCTTTATCCTCATACGATCCTGGGCAACATCTCTTTTTATGATATCCTATTTCAACACTCCATTTATTGCCAGAAGGTAATTGTCTGATGCCGGTTTTACTATAGTCCAAATCTTCCTTAGATGCACACGTTTTCTTTGCACTGCTCTTTGGTGTGGTCACTTTAGTTGCCTTATTACTATTCAAAGATGAAGCTGCCTTTCTCTTTCTTGTGGTTTTAGATTTGGAAGTCTCTTGCTGTGCTGTATCCGGAGCATTATTAGTCCTTCTTCTTTTCAGTCTTTCTGCTATGGGTGTACCGATACCGTCGTGATTTGCTGGTTTTGCAGTTGAATCTGACTCTGCTTTCCTTTTCTCCCTTCGTAACTTCAATCTTTCTGCAATTGGTACATCATAATCGCCTTGATTATCTTCATTTGGGATAGTATCATTATCACAACTACTAGTAATGCTCTTATCTAATGTTCTTTTCTTCTTCCTAGCAGCAGAAGTTGCTTTCGATTTGGTATGTATTGCAATAGATATGCTCTTTTCCGCTGATGCAGTATCGGTAAATGATGGACTATCCTTCTCACTAGTATCTATTTGTTTATCCGTGGTATCGGAGCAAGTTGTTTTAGACTCATCACGCTCTGCAATACTTTTCTGATTGCTTTGTTGTTTCCTAAATTAAATTATGTGCACAAGATATTATGCACAATATACATATAACATATGAAGAGAAAGTTAGTATAGAACACCACCAAAGTACCATACATATTTACATACATGATATACATCTCAATCAGTACTTACCCATTATCATCATTAGCAGTACTGTCATCAAGCTCATGCTGTTCTTCTTCATCGTCAGGTTTAGAAATCGGTATGTCAAAATAATTTGGATCTCTCTTCAATTTTGTCCTAATTTCATCAGCCGACTTTGGAGCATCTTTTACACCCAATTGTGATAGGGATGTAGAGTCCGAGTAGTGTATTGTAGGCATTATTTGTCTATATTGGACGCCTCTTTGCTCCTATTTATATATTGTCCGCCATGTTTGCTCTCTATGCTTCGAAAAAATAAAGTTGTCAACTCAGAGGATTCGTATCACGCAAGTTGCAATGATATATAGTACATTATATCCTGGTAAGGTGGACAATACCTGCTCTAACAGTTGAGGCATTGATCATTATATTGTAATAAATTATGCCCGCGCTGGCGGGTGCAGTTTACCCTATGCTATGTGTTATGTAGGAAGATATCATTTATATGACATTGGTTAACGGTCTTCTGGAAATGCTGTTATGTAGGATGGACCTATGCTATGTGTTATGTAGGAAGATATCATTTATATGACATTGGTTAACGGTCTTCTGGAAATGCTGTTATGTAGGATGGAAATGTAGCTAACATGGGCTCCTCACTACCTTTGGCGATCAAACTTACTCTATCTCGATCTAAAATTTCATCGCTAGAGAGGATACAAAGGAGATATCTTGTGCTTCATCATAATGTGTTTAATTAAAACCAACATACATACTTAATCTCAACATATGTCGTTTGCTAATACACCGGGTATCAACGCAGTGAAGTGTGTAGTTATTGCAAAATAGAGCCTCATCTCTAGAGCAACA
>Ga0214478_100931_pt1 | contig 16168 bp, 13 predicted proteins | sample M1_20Mar14CPVII9_2_FD_178001 | JGI IMG/M metagenome (GOLD analysis project Ga0214478, IMG submission 178001) | Marine eukaryotic communities from Monterey Bay, California, United States - M1_20Mar14CPVII9sort6BwellD7 | ecosystem: Environmental > Aquatic > Marine > Unclassified | place: USA...
CCGTGGACCCTAAATTATATCAATATACCAACATTCAAACCGCCAAGTAACAATTGTAAAGCAACAGTATAACAGTTAGAATATCGTCTACAATAACTACAAACTCTCGGTTCACATGAACCATCCTAAATCACACAAACTTTTATAAACTTACCGGCATAAATTCAACAGCATCATAGGTTAAAAAATTCTTTAATTTAATACGTTTAATAGAGCCCGATTTGTAGTGTGTATCCTTCTCGGATTGGGTTTGACGTGTTATGGAGGATAATTCTGTTAGTACTGTCATGGTTCTCTGTCTTTAGTTTTGTGATATCGTAATGTGTGAAAATTATAAAATGAGTATGAGAGTGTGATCACGCTTGCCGTGAAAAATAAGTGAAAGTGATTTCACGTGACTAAGGATACCTTTAGAAACCACCACCAAATGAAACGTAACACTTGTATTCACATTAATGCATGCTCTATATTCAATGATATACCTATGCGTGCAATTGAGGATAATATACGCTATGCCTTTCAATGAGAATATGTAGCGCTAGCGTGAACGAGAGCGAGGAGCACATTCAGAACGTGAGCAATAGTACGAAAGATAAAAAAAAATACATACCATCCGGGAATCTTGGCATTGAAAGGTGGCTGGGTTTGAGAATATACAGAGTATACAAAGCCGCCATTAGCCCATAGATGGAGTAGCAGCGATGCAATATCGTGTTTCGTACAGAGAGTTACAGTTGCTAATCGATTCGGGCGGCACCTTAAGCAGCTAAATCTCATATAATACATATAAAAAAAATGAAGAGCCCCAACAATACATCTCCATCTCCATCAGACAATGTCTACATTAACAACAATCACGTCATTGACGATGATGAAGACGATGAGCAACAGCAGAATGAACCATTATTCAACAATAGTATTAAAATGGGTCCATTTTCCATACGATATTCACCTACTACTAATAAAAAGAAGAAGAAGAGATATACTAATGATAATGACGATGACTTAGTACAATACGAGGATAAGAGAGAGGGAAGAGAGATACTTCATGACTTTGCAATGACTCAATCAGTGTTTGATATAGAAGATAATTATGATGATCACTGCGATGATGGTAATGGATTATACGGGTCATCTCGACGTCGTATACCGCTGCGTATAATTCTACTAGGTGAGTCATATAATTATGTTTGTGGCTGTTCTATAATATGCAATGAACAATATATAGCGAGGCTCATCTCTCTTCTTTCAAGTTCGAGAGATGTATCTGTATATATTCTTAATACCTTTGATATGATATGTTTGAACATAACCTTACTAAAACAACAATCTTCCCTCCATTCCATAACGTTTGCAATCTACACATCTCCTTCTCCAAAAAACAGCACTCTATCTATCATCAACACTAATGACATTTTGGATCCTCGATTCAATCAAGGAACCAACACTAGCAATATTAGTAAATGGACAATTGGGCAAACATCAGCCTCGTGCTAAAATTGTAAGCTTTGTGGTAGTTATTGCTATTGCTGTTGGGATGGAATATATGACTTTAAAGAAGAGAAGAAGGAGAAGTGGTAAGAGAATTGGAAGTAGTGGGGTAGAAGGAGATGGTTTGACAAGGGAAGGAGGAAGGGAAGAAGATTTGAATAGTATGATTGAACAATCATGGAAGGATCGTAATTTACCATTGTCACTACAACAGCAACAACAAGATACTAACAACAACAACAGTAGCAGCAGTGGAATGCTAACAAAAATGAAGATACACAGCAGTTATTATTGGAAGAAACATCGTCACTTCTTTTTTCATACATCAACTACTGATAATACACAAGAATCATCATCATCAAAGAAGATGTCAACAATGGCATTTTACATTGTGGGTAGTTTATATATACATTTCTTTGTTACAATGGCTGTGGCATTGAAACAACATCCTTCCTTTCGTGACTCCTCCAATGGAGAGTCATCTCTTATTAGTCAAGACTCGTCGAATATCAACACAGATATAGTCACAACGGAAATAGAAAACAACAATAGTAATTGGTACTATCCAACATTGGGATATATACTATTTGCATTAATAGAATCGTACGGATCAATATCAATAACAATTTTTTGGGCATTTACTAATTCACATTTAACATTAAGTGCGGCTGAATGTCATTATGGTAGTATTGTCGCGTTAGCACAATTGGGTGCTATTGGTGGTAGTACATTAAGTGCTATATTGGGACGAAGACGGAAACAACAAGGGGTGGATAGTGGTTATTTGAACGATGATGATAGTGCTGATGGGAGTGGTGCACAAGTTACACCGCTATTGATATTCTTGGCATGTGGCTGTATTGGTATTGGAATGGCAATTATGGGATTGTATGCACGGTTATTTCCACGGCCAATGTGTGGCAGTGATGATGGTGCTGTTGTTGGAATGATGATGAACGATGAACAAGATGATGAAGATGAAGTGGACGATGATAAGAAGAGATTGGAATTACCACAGGATGATGATGACGACGAAGGAGAAATAGATAAGAATGGTCTCCTTCCTTTAGAGATTGAATATTCTTCCGAGCTTAATGGGAACATCAACAGCAGCAACAAATACACAACAGAAGAGGAGGATACCAACGACATCATCAACAACATCACCACCAACAGCAGTATATTTGGAGATCTCTTTGGTGGGGTAAACATGATCTTTCGTCACGAGTACCTAACGCTCGTTCTTGCCGTATCAGTTCTATACGAAATAGCACTCACGTGTATGCATTATGAAATGAACTTGATTGGACTTGATCGGTTCGGTGTTGGGATTAGTATCGTAGATGAAACAACCTCATCTCCTTATGATAAAACCATGAATCATGAAGAAGATACCACCGCTATACACCACAAAGATGATGAACAACAAGAAGAGATTACATATATACAATTCATGGGATGGTACGGACAAACTGTCAATATTCTATCCCTCTTCCTATCATACTACGCATTTCCACGTCTTATTAAGAATTATGGTCTACGGAATACTATTCGGATATTCCCAACAGTCCTACTATTGGTAACAATCTTTGCATTTGTACTATTTCCACAGAATCTATACTTCTTATTCATATCATTAAGTCTATGTAAGGCATTGACATATTCCATCCATGATCCATCCGAGGAGGTATTGTATATGCCAACGAGTGATGATGCCAAGTTTAGAGCCAAGTTTTGGATAGATGTGGTTGGTCAACGTATAGCCAAGGCTATTGGTAGTATGATTAACAATTATGCTGGTAGTATAGAACGGATAGTTATGTATGGTAGTTTACCAAGTGTAGTGGCATCATTGGCATTATGGCTGGCGTGTTATCAAGTGGGTGTACTGTTTGACAAGTTGATTCTAACTAACGAGATCGTAGCCGCTGATCTTGATGATGATGACAATGATGATGGTTATGATCGGGCAACACAAATGCAATAGAAATTGAAGAGGAGGTAGGGGTCATCTCTCCAACTTGATATTGATATTGATATGGAAGACAGATGATATGTGTGGACATCATATAAACATGAACATCATTATTGTACAAGACCAAGGATAACCTAATTTCGTCCCAGCTATACTTCTCATCCAAATCCCCCAAGATATCAATGAATGGGTGTGATCCTACTTTGCTCAAGTAAATGGCTGTAGTACCTCTAGAGTACCTCTATCGTGTAAAGGATACCGACGACATGAGACCATAAATGTCACATTCACTATCTCCTCAATTTTTTACTTCCTGAATTTGGCACAGTTGTTTTTCTGTGTGTTGTTGACTACTATGAGTACCTAGGATATTATTTTATTTGTAAGAGCTGCTACTAAAAGGTAAGGCCCAGTAAGGGATTGTTGTTGTTGGCAGTTTTATGATATTATTTTATTGCAATTGCAATGTGGTGGTGGCGGCGGCGCGGCGGTGTAAATCACCGCCGACACTATGGTACCTACATATATTGATCGGACATAGACAGGCCTCAACTGCCACTATGTCATCGCGCACGTGGATAGATATGCTAGTCTGTGTTAGTATTAGGATATGGACATGTAGGCGCCGCCTTCGATTCTGTTATGTATTTTAGTATGAGTAATATTTTGAAACACATCAAATCTCCATCGCCATCATAATCATAACTCAAAAACAAATTTTCAATGTTTCTCTCTCTTCTCGCTATTATTATAGGCGTGGCGTATAATACCTCTTTGGATATTATATTGTGTAAAGATTAAAGATATATAAAGGTAAGCTGGTGGTTATTTTTAGGTGGATGATGTGGAGGGTGTGGTGTTGATGTTTGATATTGATAGAGGTATGATTTTTTTATTTTTATTTTTGTGGAGTCGTTAGAGATGACATATGCCCCCGCCCGGCCTCTGTGACATGTTCGTCACCACCCCACTACGGGAATATACAAGATATTAATAAACGAATACACTGCATTCCATCCTCATACTCATACGGGATGATGAAGCAAGAGAAAATAGAGATCCCGCATTAGAATTTATCCGAGATTAATCATCTGCCGCAACAATGGATTGTACAATACCTACCCACTACACTACACCACAATATACCACACTATGACTATACGACTGTATCAATTAAATATGAGAGGTATCATCACCCCCCACATTTGGATAAGCAAGAAGAAAAGGAAGATTGATAATATCAGACAAGCCCACTCTCCAGATTAATATACCCAAAAATAACACTTGCACCCTCATAAATGTTACATATGATATGATTGGTTACAGATAATATCTATTATTGAGCAGTAAGGGGTTTATTAATGTGTTGGACTTGGGGAGGTTACTGATACAAGATACTGTACTTCCTTTCTGCCACTAGAGGGGAGTGTGGTATAGAAGATGAACATTAGAATCAAGATCTTGGCTGAGGGATGTGGGTCTGTAAAGGTGGGACATCCTTCATGTCAGGTCATTTGGAGATGACCAAGTGTTTATATGGGGTGAGTAACTATTTGCTTGTCTTCATGCACGTATAACATGTTGTGTTTTGTACACATCTTATGTTCTAAATTTCATATCTCATTAACTTTAATGTTAATGTTTCTCATCTCCTCACTTTTATATCAGGCCGTGGCAAACATTTACGCAGATTTGCGCCATGCCCGAAGAAATCACAGTGGTAAATCGATACTCGAGTACAACTTGATAGGCGGTAGCCCTCCCGTCTCGGGCTTTGTCAAGGAGTTGATCAGACAAAGGCACAGTTTCACGACTCACGACGGTATCTATTTCGAGGAACACGGACTACCAAGCAGACCCTTCGTTGCCGTATTCGTCACCTATCTGCAAAGACTATTGGTTGATCAGTTGTAGTGATGGGGATGATTGGACGACCACTAAAGTGGCTTCGTCCATTCTCTGTCTCCTCGTGCCTCCTTATGTTGCCCCCAAGACAACTTTGGCATCTATGTTTTGAAATTTGGATTGATATTTTCTGTTATGGGTCTAGACTGTGTTGATTGGTGTTGTTGATGCGTCGTGTTTTCTAGACTTGAGCTATTCCTTTGCTTCTACTACAGTTATTCACATTCCTTTCTCACCATCTTTTGCCCTTCCTTTCCTTTCCCTTAAAACAACTCAATTAGTTAGGGAAGTAAACAATTCCCAAGGTACGTAATGTCCTCTCTTTGTTCGTTTGAGTTTCATTCATCTCCTTTGTAAACACATTACTAAACCTCAATCCAACTCTATTCTCTCACTTCATTTCCCAAACAAAAACAGAGATACAAACCATCGCATATCATGAGCACTTCAGAGTATCATGATGAGGAAGATCCGTCTTTTGTGTTCTCTCCTCCTCCTGCACCACCTGATCCAAAACAAGACAAGAAGAGAAACAGATTAACCAAGATGTTGTCTCGCCATCTCATGCGTGATGATATCGATGAAGACAAATTGACAAGTCAGTATTACATTGATCAAATTGATGAAGAGGAGTATCAGAAATTTGCAAAAAAGGCCTTTGCTATGTATGACGAGAACAGGGATGGAGTGTTGGACGAGATGGAGATGAACAAACTCCTAAGAGATGCCTATACCATGGGCGGAAAGAACTTGGCCCTGAAACAAGCAAATGCCAAGCAAACCGAGAAGACGAAACAGTGGAAGCGGACATCCGTCGGTGCCATCCTAATATCGGTGTTTATCGTTGCAGCCATGATTGTTCAGTTTTTCTTCTTCAATCAGTCAAACGTCAGAGATGGTTCGGAAACACGAGAAGAGGTCAAGAGGACCAAGGTCTTGGAAGTTGGTCCTTTGGATGAGGTTGGTTATGGCCATTTACGAGATGTTTCTGGAACTGATCTTAGTGTCCACTCACACGGAGACAAGTTTACTGCCAAAAGCATCATTGACCCAATTACTGGTGAGGTCATAGAATGTATGGAAACTGGAGATGTGGCAGTGATGACAGCTGGCGTCGAGAATGGTGCATCTGTCCGTCTCAACTACGAAGATTTCGATACTGGATTAACGAGTGACTCCTTCACCGTGTCAGATGGAGATTTTCATGACAAGTATGACCACCTTGCCTTCCATGACGGTAAAGTGAAGATCTTGTTCAATTCGAACAGGTGCAACGTCTTATTATCCAAGTCTCCTCCTTCCAACCCTCTAGAAGAAGTCGTAGAAGGAAACCCTGTTCAAGACGAAGAATCATCAACAAACGAGGAAGTTGGTACCAAGGAAGATAAGGGTGTTGATTACAAGTTGGACGTTGAGCCTGCTCTTAAAGATGCTCTTGACAAGGCCCAAGAAGACAAGAAGTCTACTACTCGTTCCAAGGGTCTCTTTGGCAGGTTTCTTCGTGATCGTTTTACAGGTGTACCTCCTCAAGATGGCGGGGCTGGTGTCGTATCTCCTCAGTCAGAAGAATCCAAGGTTGTTACTGTCGAAGATCCTCCTGTGGCCAATCCTTCTACTCGTGTTCGAGTTGTAGAAAAGTCGAAGGGGTATCATCGTCAAAGTATTCGTTCTGGTATCACAGGCATGACTGATATTGGACTGCATCGTGAGATATACATGGCACATCGTGCCTCCATTCAATCCACTGGCCGTCGTATGGAAACTGAGGGTACTGATTTTGTCGAAATTTGTTCAGAAGATTGTCAGGTGATTGTGTCTGTGTGTGATGTTGCCTCTTCTTTTTCATCTTCATCTCATCCTCTTTTATCACTGTATGTATGTCACAGACTACAAACTCGGTACGTATAATCGTTCTTTGTATGATTCATATCTTTACTTGTTGACCAACCCCTATTCACTTCTCATTCTCTTTACTACAATAACAGATTGTTGGGTACACTCACTTCAGCACTGGAGGCTGCTCAGGCCGAGACGAACTAGGTGTTACTACTGGAGGAAGTGTACAGGAATGTGCCGACAGCTGCACTAATGATTCTACCTGCGTCTCATTTGAGTATGGTAAAACTGACGATCCAAGCGACACTAGTTGGTACACTAAGTGTACAAGATCCACTTCTTGTAACGACTATAGCCTCACTGTTCAGAATCCAAGCGACCCGGCTCACTTTTATCTCAAGAATATGGAGGTGAGTATCTCTTGTTCTTAGCTTGGGGTGTTTTTAGTTCAGTTCAAGTTGGTGTAATCAAATGCCAACTACATCTAACACCTGATACATATATTCTTTTCTTTTGTTAACAAACCCCAACTCACTTCTCATTCTCTTGCCTATAATAGATTGTTGGTTACACTCACTTCAGTACTGGAGGCTGCTCAGGCCGAGACGAACTAGGTGTTACTACTGGAGGAAGTGTACAGGAATGTGCCGACAGCTGCACTAATGATTCTACCTGCGTCTCATTTGAGTATGGTAAAACTGACGATCCAAGCGACACTAGTTGGTACACTAAGTGTACAAGATCCACTTCCTGTAATGACTTTAGCCTCACTGTTCAGAATCCAAGCGACCCGGCTCACTTTTATCTTAAGAATATGGAGGTGAGTATCTCTTGTTCTTGGGGTGTTTTTGGTTCAGTTCAAGTTAGTGTCAAATGCCAATTACAATCTAACGCCTGATTCATATCTTTACTTGTTGACTAACCCCTATTCACGTTCTTTCTTCTCTTTACTACAATAACAGATTGCTGGATACACTCACTTCAGTACTGGAGGCTGCTCAGGCCGAGACGAACTAGGTGTTACTACTGGAGGAAGTGTACAGGAATGTGCCAACAGCTGCACTAATGATTCTACCTGTATCTCATTTGAGTATGGTAAAACTGATGATCCAAGCGATAGTAGTTGGTACACTAAGTGTACAAGATCCACTTCTTGTGACGACTATAGCCTCACTGTTCAGAATGAAAGCGACCCGGCTCACTTTTATCTCAAGAATATGGAGGTGAGTATCACTGTGTGAATGTTACCTCTCTTTATCTTGTGCCGTTCGATCAATTCTTCTGTCGACTAACTTCATTTTGCTTTCGTTCTCTAACTTCTTTTGCAGAGTCCTATATCACCAAGCAAGGTAAGAGTATAATGAATGTCTTGTATTTTTTGTTTAGTACCAATTATATATCTCATCGAGCTACAATCTGTTTTCAGAGTCCAACCTCAAGTCCTACATCAAGCCCAACCCCAAGCCCCACATTATCACTTTGTACAATCACTGAAGGCTACTCGGATGGTTCCGCTGGTGATTTGACTATCATCACTGACTCTACTGGAAATCAAGTACTGGCTCTTGTCAAAGAAGATGGTACCATTGATAGTTCACGCTTCTCTGGAACTACACTAGGTACAGCTCCCGATGTCACTACTGTTATCGAAGATATCAATTATTTCATCATTCCTGCTGGTCAAACTGTTTATGTACTTGGTACGCTCATTGTTAAAGCCAAAGGTATGCAAATTGATGGAGAGTTAAATGGTAATGGTGGTGGATATGATGGTGGTGTTTCCCCGCTTGGTACAAATGGCCATGGAAAGAATGGATCTTATTCTGGTGGCGTAACTGGAGGTGGTGGTGGCTCGCATGGTAAGTTACTGTTCTGGTGTGTGTCTTTGTTACTGTTCTTACTAATGTGCTTAACTATCACTCATTCGTTATTGATTCACCTCCTTGGCATGTAGCTGGTCGTGGTGGTTGGGGAGGTGAGCAAACTTGTGTACCTGGACGGAGTCAGCCTTGGAAGCCACAATCAAATGATTGGGACTATGACTATGGTTGCGATGATGGTGGAAGTCCGGGTGATGTGTATGATGATACTTTACCTTTGACACTTCTTCGTCCTGGTAGTGGTGGTGGGAAAGGAGGTGGGAATGTTGCTGGAGGTAATGGAGGAGCAGCTATAATCTTTTACTCAGAAGAAATCGCACTCAATGGTAATATCAAAGCCAATGGAAGTAATGGAGGGAGGGGAGCTGATAATGAAAAGTAAGTGTTGGATTTGTTTGTTGTGCTTGACCCTGCTTCAGTTCACAACTAAAACTATTGTCTCGATTTACATTCATTTCAGTTCTAGGGGTGGCGGTGGAGGAGGCTCGGGTGGAGCTGTCAGTTTTTCAGCATGTACACTTATTGCTGGATCAAGTGCCAAGATTGAAGCCAAGGGTGGCGAAGGAGGTGATGCAAGGAATTATGGTACGAGGTTAATTTGTCTTGTTTGTTTAGCCATGTTTGTTTGAATCTCTCATTCCAATCCAACCTATACGAATGACACGCACGCACGCTTACTACATAGGATATGGCGGTGGTGGAGGAGCCGGAGGAGTCTACAAGCACAAGGCAACAACTGTCAATTATGATGACAGTATGACTATTAATGTTAATGGAGGGGCTCGTGGTGAAGGAGACAGCATCAGTGGGGGGCGAGGATTTGTGGGAAGTGCTGGTAAAGTCTTTCTTGTAAGTAGACCCTCATTCTTCTTCTCATACTTGATTGATGTTCGTATGTCTCTCAAATTATCACCTCATTGACACTTACACTTACACCATATCTGCCAATTTAGACTAATAACCTGGAATTAGAAGACAGCTGTGATGTCATTCCATCCTACTTGGATACTTCGACTCCTCTTGACAAGAATGCTCGCTGTGCCTCTGGCCTTTGCCGTACTATAGACAACAAGTGCGGATGTGATGATGTTAATGACTGCTTATCGAGTGAAGTATGTCATAGCGACAACAAGTGCTACAGCACTGGTTTGTCTATTGATGATGACCAAGATTGTGCAGCAAACGATGGGACTGCATTGAACGATCGATGTGCTTCTGGTATTTGCCGCACTTCGGACAACAAGTGTGGATGTGATGATGACACTGACTGCTTATCAAGCGAAGTATGCCATAGTGATAACAAGTGCTACACTTCTGGCTTGTCCTATGAAGACGATCAAGATTGTTCAGTAGACGATGGGACTGCACTGAATTCTCGTTGTGCTACTGGCTTCTGCCGTACTTCAGACAACAAGTGTGGATGCGATGATATTGATGACTGCTCATCAAGTGAAGTATGCCATACCGATAACAAGTGCTACGTGTCTGGTTTGTATGGACAAGATTGTTCTGTAGACGATGGGACTGCTCTAAATGCTCGTTGCTTATCTAACAAGTGCCGCAGTTCAGACACCCTTTGTGGATGTACCATTGATGATCACTGCTCATCAGGTGAAGTATGTCACACTGATAACAAGTGCTACAGCTCTGGCTTATCTATTGGACAAGATTGTGCAGCAGACAATGGGGATGCTCTAAACTCACGTTGTGCGTCTGGTATTTGTCGCAGTTCGGACAAGAAGTGTGTTGAGTGCCTCGTAACAAATGACTGCTCATCAACTGAAGTTTGTCATAGCGACAGCAAGTGCTACAGCTCTGGCCTTGGATACGGACAAAGCTGTGCAGCAGACAATGGAGGTGCTGTTAATGCTCGTTGTGCTACTGGCATTTGCAGTACGTTTTACTATGGCATTCTCTGTGGATGCACTAACAACAGTCACTGCTCATACGATAAAGTATGCAAGACGTCTACAAATGCATGTGTCCCTCAAGAGTATAGGTTATCGGCTGATTGTAATTTGTGTAACAACCATCAAAATGCTGAGGGTACTACTTCAGACGTGTCGCTAAAGGTCAAAAGAGGCGGTATTGAAGTGTACTCTGTTGGTTCAATGAATATGAAGCCGCATACAGATGGTGGAGGCTGCCCAGACCACACATTTAGACTAGATTACAGAGGAGAACCGGATGAGTATGAAATCAGAATTCATGGAGCTGACGAACTTGGTGTGAACTATTTTACTTTACATGATGCTACTAATGATGGTGAAATTAGACGTTGGGGAAATAATCGAAAAGAATTTAGTTACAGCGATGGTGGAGAAGAAGGTTGGTGTCTCTCAACTGAGGGGCGTTCCAATTGTTGGGAATATTGTTCTATTGGTGCTGGATTTGCCAACCTAGGAGTGAAGTTGTACAAAAATGGATCAGACAGTCGAATTAAGTTCGGTGGTGGATCGAAATGCGGGGGAAATCAAGTGTGTTCTTCTGGAGAGTGCAACAGGGGTGGAGGTGCATGCAATTGGCCGACTATGTGTTGTGCTCCGGTGAGTACTGTCTTGTGTCTTGTTTTATATGTTTTATACACGTAATTGTACATCTCAGACTAACTCTCGTCTCTCTTGCGCATGGCTATCCATCTTCTCACAGGGGCGATAAGGAGGGAAAGGAGAATAAGACATGATAACAAGGAAAAAGAAAGAAGGGAAAATGAGAGGTTGTAAAGGGAGGAGAATGATATCATTTGTAACAGAGAATTTAATTTGTCATTTGTAACAGAGAATTGTTTTGTAAAGGTAGCACAGCTTAATAAAAGCTAGATAATGCCAATTGAGAAGTGAAGGATTGTAATGTGAAGGAGAACGCAGAGCATCAATACTGCAATATTGTGACTTAAGATCTACCACCATGACTTAAACTAATATACTATTTGGTGGCTGTAATAATTGTATAGATATTATAGTAGAATATACCAAAGATTAGAAAGAAAAGTAAACCTTGTTGGATAGAAGAAACTGTTATGATATTCAGATTGAAATTAGTATATCTTAAAGACCATAGCATCCCACTCCATGGCAATTCTTTCTATAGCATAATAACTATAGATACTACTTTCAACTTTAAATTGCAATCTAATCTTCTCCAAATAGAATAAGAAGAGTTGCCGCCGTCATAGCATCGATCACTTTACATGATGCACCTTATTACTACTACGACCATTCAATCTCTTCATAACCAATTTGTTCTGATCACTCATTCGCATCGATTCACGATATGCCATCTCATTAACATGTCCAGCTTTTGGTTCAAAACATCCCGTTTCTGAATTACGTACAAATCGTTCATCTAAATCAGGAAACCAACGATAGAATTTACGTTTTGTGGAATCAATCTTGATACTATTACTACACTCGTCTACATTGTTTTTGGTGGGGTTGGTTTTTGTTGTCGTGCGATTACGTAAACATTTAAGACTGCCGTATACACGCATTAAACGACACATTTCATTGAATGATATTGATGTATGACGTCGTGTATCTTTTGGTTTCATGTTGTTCTTCCTGGACTTCTTCTTTGGTGGCGTCTTCTTCTTTAGTGTGGTGTTATTATTATTAGAAGATGATGACAAAGTAGTAGATTGAGGTTTCATTGCTGAAATATCATTCACTCGCTTGTCAATACCAATACTATCATATACCGAATCGGGGGAAGATATCATTGTAGCAGGCTTTTCAGAAGAAGAAGAACTTGTGGTCAATGACGATTGCAAGCCCAATGATGTTGTATGGCTCTGTAGATTGTTGTGTTGTTGTTGCAATTGCAAGTAAAGCTCTTTTTGACGTTGTTCATATTGTTGTTGCCACTTCATCATTGTTTTGTAGTAAGCTTGTTCTCTTGTAGTATCAAATTATGGGATAAGCCGTGTATTTAGTAGTATTAGGAGGAATAGGTAGTATGCCGCCGCGAGCTGTAGAAAGATTATGAGGACGTCATCGTCAATCGTCATTGTTATGGTTGATTTTGTCACTTTTCTTTATGTCGCAATTTGCGGTATCCTAATGGTATCCTTTCAATCGATTCATGCATGGGCAATGGGCAGGATGGGCATGGGTGTGTGACCCTGCCTCATAGGCCGGCAGCGGAAGACCGGCAGTGGGCCCAGATGTAGATAGGATTGTATTGGATATCAACATGGTGTGATAAGTATGGTATATTTGCCACGGTATCCTTAATTGGTATTTGTCCTGTGATTTTGGTATATTTGCCACGGTATCCTTAAATTGGTATTGTCCTGTGATGTTGGCTGTGGAACAGCTCTGTGATGACGGCTTGCTCGAAGGGTTTGGTGTGGACGTTTGGCTAGCTGATTGTGATGACGGCTGGCTCAATGATTGAGATGACGCTTGCTAGAAGGCTGTTTGGGAAGATGATATCTTCGAGTTGCTGGATAGAGTCTAATAGAACTGTTTGTGTTCCTAATGATTATATCTTACAAAGGATGGACGCCTCTACTAGATAATCTCCTTTGCATGTGTCTTACTTTAACAATATATTTACAATCAAACAAGTGCTATTCAAGCTCAAACAAGTGCATGTCATTCAATGTATAAGTGTGCCTATCTTCTTTTAATAACTCTCAAGCTGTTGCAAGCAAGTCCAAGTCTTCGGCACTGTATCCACAAGTGGGGAAGTCAATATTGACATTGACTCCATTGTCAACGAAATAGTCAATGTTTGGAGATCCGCCAATACCATCTGTTGTCATACAATAAGCAGCGGCATCACTATCATCAAGACCTTTTGAAAGATAAGCAAGATTATCAGAACAAATGTTAGAAACTGGTGCATACTAAGAAGATCATCTAGTAGCAACAACTTACCACAAACAAAATACTGAGGGTCGCTTGAGAATGACACTGCTCCTTGAAAGTCACAGTTTGATGGATCAGAGTCTTTCGGACTAAAGAAGGTGACAGAAGGAGTTGTCCCTGATCCCCACTCAACCATGCTAGCATCATCATAGACAGATGACTTGCACGAGGGATTTACCCAAATGTTCCAGTTCTCAAAGACGAGATTATTAATTGGGTAATGGTCCACAGGGGTACCCCCATTGCAGAAGTATCCATTTTTGTTTACCCCAATAGCAAAGGAAGTAGCTACGGAGTTCACATCTCCAATCTCAGGGATGTAAAGATTGGAGATGGTTGCATCAGATAAACCACCTTTGTTCTGTCCACAAGATCTTGTGCATACAACACCGCCCCTCTCATCTGACCAGCCGTCATCTTTACTTGATGAGCAACCTTGAAAGCCCTGAGTGTTATGCACGATTCGATGAACGTAAACCCCATCAATATGGCTGTTGTTAATATCATTAGGTTCATTTCCGAATGAATATCCGAATGCATCTAAGTTAACAGCACAGCCTGCATTTCCCTTAAGTAGAGTCTGGTGTTCACATGTGAATTCAGTGGATGCAATCTGTTGATATTAAAGTGACATATATAATATGATGTGTAAGTGAAGATGAATAGGCAAACGATAGCATACTAGACACAATTAGTATCTCATACCTTCAAGGCATCATCATTGGTATGCAAGTAGTTGTACGAAGAGTGTGAAGCCGCACCCATGATGTCAACGCCATCTGATTGTTTATTCCAAAATCCGGCCTTATGAATAAATGAGGTAGCGAGAAGATGAGTATGTGCATATGAGAAGAGAAGATGGACGAGCATATGATATGCATGACACAATGAGCGTATATATCTCTTCTTTACCTGTTTAAAATCAAAGAGTTTAACTGATGCATTGGAGTCAGTAAAGAAGTGGTTGTTCAATTGAATCGGTGATTTACCCTCTAATAAATAGAGAGAAGGAGGGGCGATTGTGGGTTAGAGGAGAGTCGGGAGAAGATACTGTTAACATATTCAATTGGAAAAGCAGGTGTAATCAACTTACGTCTTGAACCCCACGCTGTTTCAACACCAGAAACGTCAATCGACCACATATCAGATGATGTTGAGGCGAGTGATAAGAAAATAGAGTACATGTACCAGTAACCAATACTTTGCCAATCAGAAAAGTCTTCCGATGTTTGTAGAGTATCAATATCTCCTTGTTCTCCGTCAGACATTCGAATGTTCTCATCACGCTGTTGTTTCATTGTCTCCCAGCCATTGATGCGACCTAGACCACTAACTGTGACCTGTGCATCAGTGGGACTGTAGGCCAACCACGCCTTATCAACTTGACACGACGTAACTCCATCCTTGAGGAATTGGGCGCAATCTCCTCCAGAGATGTTAAATCGTAACTCCATGTTACTAATTGGAAGTGTAAGGTCATATCCTTCTGGAATGTAAATATTGACACCGGATGGATTCGTTTGCAATACATTGTATAAAGATCCATATAGAACTAACTCATTCCCATCAATATCCCAAAAAGGAATGTTAAGGCACTCTTCTGGATTGATTGAAATATCACAGTAGGTAGAACCATCATTTGGATCACTAACTTGACCAGCATATGGACTCAACCATACTGCCACAGCTCTTGATGCATCAAAAGGATCAGCATCCGATGGACTTTGACAACTACCACCATTACCAGAACTAAATGGGATAATTGTAATTTGAACTGGATTGTTACCATCATACCAATTTGATATGATATCAACATTAGTCCCACTCTCAAAATCTATATACTGATCTTGGAAGAAAGCACGAGCACAATCGATTGATTCTGTATCATCATTAACATACATGTTGATTGGAGATGAACCATCGGGGATATGAAATACCTATAAAACAATGTTATCACAGTTGATCAGTATGGCCGACAAACATAATGTGTGCACACAAGACATGTACATATCTCACCTTTGTTTCAAGATAATCAAATGTCTTCCCAGACTCTGCAGCCCAATCTCCATCGTCATCATCGACACATGATCCATCACTAAATGGACATCGACTATATGATCGTGTGCACATCACATCCACCCAGCCTTTATTCTTCTTCTTTTTACTCTTACCGTTATCAAACTGCACCTTGACCGTGAAGTCAGACGAAT
>Ga0214478_100933_pt1 | contig 16139 bp, 23 predicted proteins | sample M1_20Mar14CPVII9_2_FD_178001 | JGI IMG/M metagenome (GOLD analysis project Ga0214478, IMG submission 178001) | Marine eukaryotic communities from Monterey Bay, California, United States - M1_20Mar14CPVII9sort6BwellD7 | ecosystem: Environmental > Aquatic > Marine > Unclassified | place: USA...
AATAATGGTCGTATCACATTTTTATTATTTAAGAAAAATTGATGCACATCATGTGTCAAAGTGTATTAGAACTGAATAGAAGTAGTATACATAATAAAACACATTATCTAGCTTTAGTTTAATAGTTTAGCAATGCATTAGAGTGCTATTTTATTGGTCTACTATCATTATATAAAGTATAATAGCCACTATCCATCTTGAATGTTGGTATCTGAACAAAGAAAAATATATGAAAACCTAATCATACTCATTAATACAATTACTCCATGGTAAAAACAACACATCTTTCCTTTACTATGATTTATTTTATTGTTAGGTTGTGTTGATTTCCACTCTATACCACCAGATACGATATCAAACATCACTTATTGACTCAACCCCCATCCCACTTTTTACTCAAAACATACCTTCTATTATATATACTTTAATGTCATCAACCCCCTACACCAAAGCAACATTAGAAACTCTTTTCAGGAGTATTATACTGCTGAACAACCAATGGATTAATTGTATGATCCCTAAACAGGAGGTCCTCACATTGAAAATGTGTTTTAAATTCACATTTCCCACAATTCCAAAACAATACCAATTTTGCTTTATGTGTCACCACCATCCCCCTCTTTACCAAAAACCCGTCTGGTACCATTGGTTGATTGTTATGTGAGCTGGTTGGACTATTAATCCATGCCAAATAGTGAGTTATACTCCTTAATCCACCCTATCACCTATTTTTTTCATTTAAAGTTGTGCTAGAAAAAATGTTTAGGAGAGTCCAGCCTAGCCCCATCTATTGCAACTGCCACTATAAACCTTTCATAATGATCAATTAAAGCGGATAATAAACGGATATGGGAGGGAGGTATTTATTGGAATGTGTATTGATGGATGATGGTCGAAATTGACATCAATCGAGAATAATTGTAGAGTGGTGTATCTGAGTAATCGGTGGTGTTATCGACCGTGCTAACACGCCGCCGCGCCATCAAGGTGGAGGTATAGGTCAATAGTATTGTTGGATGCAGTTGTGGCTATAGTTGGGAGGGTTTATTGGCAGTAGGACGCCGATAACATGCTAGTAATACCAAACGCTAACAAAAATATGCTCTTGTCCAGTTTTTCAGCTACTAAAGGGTACTAACTTAAAATTCCGCGATCGTGGGCGCATCACCCCTGGGATGGATGATGCGCCCACGATCGCAAAAGTGAATATATATATAGTATATTTGGAGATAAATGAGACAAGAGTTCGGGGAGGGTGGATTAGGTGGCATCAAAAAATTACAAATTGGCAACCCCTCTGGTGAAGGACAGGTGTCTTTTTCGGCGTGATCGACTACGACACTAGATATGACAAGCGGTATTGAATATCTTCGCATGTCACATCGGCCTAGGGCTGGACCCCCTATTAATGATATAAAACAGCACATTATTTACTAAGTTTGGAGACAGTTTGTTGATTTTGTTGATATGGTTTTAATTATGAACTATATAGATCCCAACATCAATTCCCAAGATTGTGTACGACTCTTTGTAATGAATTCAATGCTCAGTACACGGCAGCTTCTGTGTTGTCGAATTGTTCAAATATGTTCATCCTCATTCTCCTCTTCTTCTTCCTCTTCTTCCTCCTCCTCGTCTCCCAATGTCATCCTGAGCTTGACGCTATCAAGGATATCCCCAAACTTGCGCTTTGCACCCTGAGGCGTTTCCCCACAATCATTTCCAATTTGCAACCTCTCCTTTTGTTCACTCCACTTGCACTTCAACTCGTTCTCAATAACCTCTCTGGCCTGATCAACCTCATCTTTGATAACTTTCTTACTTTGGATTAGACTTGTCATCCTTTTCTCTAGCATTGTAGTTAGATCCTCCTTTTCTTCTGCATCTATATTCTCATCATCGATAGTATCTTGAAGTGTATTGCTACAGTTTTGCAGTTTGTTGTTCTCTTGATTATACTCCTCAGTCTTACCACTAAGCCATTCATTCTTTTCTTCCAACTTTTGTTTGCAATCATGCTCTATCTTGCATGCAACTGCATTTGCACTCTTCGTATCCAACTCAGTAAATTGCTCAATAGCTCTATCCTTAGCAACTTTTTGTTCTTCTTCATATTGTTCATCGATACTATCACCACGTGCTTGGTTAGAAGTCAGAAGTTTATCGTAGTACTCTGGATCATCCAAATCTGGTACATCAATAACTTCTTCAGCATCCTTTTCCTCGGCACCATCATCTTCTTCCTCGGCATCACCACCCCCTCCTGCATTATTGTTATTACCACCAGCACCATTATTACTACTTCCACCAACATTCCCTTGGTTATTTTGCGTAGGAGGTGTTGTCTGCTCACCCACAATGTTACCTTCCTCATTTACTTGTACTTCTCGATACTGTCCGCCGGCAACCTCCTCAACAAATCTATTCTGTAACATAATGTTTAATTTCTTTTGAACAGTTTCACTACTCTCCCGTCGTTTGTTTAACTTATTCTTCCAATAAGTAATAATTTGTTTTGTTTTTTCTGTGCTCCTAATGATTAGTTTCACGTTGCAGTTCCTTTGTGATGAAATGGTATCATTAGTATTATTATAACATTTTAAATACCCTGCCCCATTTTCTCCAGTTGTGATGCTTAGTTTTGTTGTAGTATTATTTGTTGTTACAATGCAATTCTCCCCAACCATTGGATTGCCTACATTGTTGTTGTTGTTGTTGTTATTGTTGTTATTATTATTATTATTGCTTGGATTGCTCATTGTTTTGTATGATAAATCAATAATGCTATTAATGTATACAATATGTATATTGTGTAATGAGTGATGTGATTGTTACAATGTATATTGTGTGTTGTTGAGAGCTAACAAAGATCATAAGCTGTAATGTATTTTGAGGTCGGTCCGCTTTAGGTACCTACGTGCGTACGTACGTTACCTTAACCAACACGAATGAGCAACTCTACACATCGCGTACGATGCTATTGAGATGGTCCCCATTGTATAATCAATTAATCAATGCACCGTAATTAATTATTACTAGCCGCCTTCGGCGGGCTAGCGCTGCGCGAATTAAAGTGCTGTTGTTATTAAAGTATTAAATGTAACTAAAGTATTAAATGTAACTAAAGTATTAAATGTTATAAAAGGCTTGAAGGTAGTAGTATTTACTTAGCTCTTATAAGCTTTCTCGTAAGTCGATTCAAATTATCGCTCAAAGTGCTAAATTAGTCAATGCTCGCCTAAAATAACAAACATCTTAGAATACTGTAACTTTTTACTAACAAATATCTTCTTTTTGTATGTGACAGCAGGTGTGCGTCCCAGTACGTGACGCCACAAACAAACAAACCCACCGACGGAGCTGCTTTCAATATAGGATTGACCATGAGGGATTTACCACCTTGGTCGTCTTTCACAAGAAAAGACTGGAGAAGAAGAAACAAAGGGACGGAGAGGGCTCAATCTCTCGAGGCTCAACCTTCAGTTGACAATAATAATAACTCGACGACTTCTTTACAATCGCAACAACCACGCACCACAACAGCTACTACCTGCTAAACGAGACGGTGGTAATAAAGAAAATAATAATAACAGTGCTGGCAGTGGTTCTACAGATGATACTCATCAATCCAAGAAACCAAAAAATGACGCTACGTTACAACGCAGCAATAACAACAACGACAACAACGACAAACCATCATTCAGTAATGATGATGAAAGAAATGATGATGATATGGACTGTGATGATGATACTGCTAAGTCTACAGCAGCAACAAATGATAATAATATTGATGGTAGTAATAATAATACAACAGATGAAAATCAATCATCCAACTTAGATAGCAATGTTATTAGCAGGGGAGATGCAGGATTATCTAATAATGATGGTAGTAGTACAAGTAGTAGTATCATCTCTTCTATTGTAGATGGGATTAAAGATAAGATTGTGAATAGACTTGATGAGAGAGGAGGAGGAGAGGATGATGTAAGTGTATGTATTGGTATGCACTTTTCATTTGATATTGATATTGTATCGTTTGCTAACCGTTTTATATTATTCATTTGTCATTTCATACGCACAGAATATGTTACAGAATGTAGAGGAGTCGAATACTGCCGTAGAACAACGCGATGATACTGATACACAAGGTAGAGGAAATGGTGAGATAACTTGTGTGTTTGTGTATGATATGATATGAATACTCTTGTGCACTGTGCTAATACCTACTTATGTCTCTATTAATACTGCAGACGCCGGATTTGTGTCCCAATCATTGCTTGATATGCCGTTAGGTTGTACTGCATGTCCTCGACGTTGTGCTGCATGTTCTCAAGCAACCACAGCGTTGGAGACAACGGCAGTAACAAATGCAAGTGCAGAAGCATCAGCATCAGCAGCATCTGGACAACCACTACCTACTCAAGTGGACTGTGATATATGTCAAGATATTTCCTACCAGCTTGAGGAGTGTAACAGTGATAATTGTAACAAGCAAGTATGTGCAGATCATCTATGCAGCATCTGTAAATCGTGTGAAGTTTGCTGTCCTTGTCAAGAAGAAGAGGAAAGTGTCGTGTCATCTACCGCTTCAGCATCATCAGAAGTGGAAGCTGATGAGAATGATTCAAGTGGCGAAGCTGAGGAGGAAGAAGTTGAAGACCAAGTCCAAACTATGCTTGAAATGTATCCAAATGTTTTGAGAGCTCAAAGCATTACCAAACCACAAATAGCCGGTAACAAGTGTAAGTTACAAAGATCAATCGACCGCACCAGGATAGAGTTCATCTCATCTGGAACCTATGGTACTGGGATTGGACCGTGTCTTGTTTTCTGTGCTATGATATATGCACTTGATCTACCGAATGATGGCGGTGGTGGAGGGCGGGGTGGCATTGTGAATTGTATCTTCCCTTCGTCTCAAACTGTAGAGTTGTATGAGGACGATGTGAGTATGTTGAGACGAGTACTAGAGAGCGATCCAAACAACGTTGAAGTTAGGACACTAGCTGGAAGAGACGATGTTGACATGGATATCTCTATTGGTGTTAGGGCTATGATGACTAAGGTTATTGACAATTTGACGAGTGAGATGAGTCATCCCAAGCGTGGAAAGCACTACAACAGAACTCTTCTTAACGATGCAATCAACGACTTGATAGCGATTCGTGATGCCATAGAAGCAGGTGTTGAACCCCCTTCTTTCCTTTGGGAAAATCAAGAGACGAACCTCGACTTGATAGTAGTGAGCTCTTGGCATATGAGATAGATCCAAAGGAAATGAACAGCCACATGGAGATGTTTGCACTTCATCATTTCAACAATGTGAATAAGAAACTTCCTGCATGGGTCAACCCCCGAGGAGGGTTGTCAATTGTTCAAAACCTTGAACGGATCAAGAAGCGAAACGAGCACGGTGCAAGAAGTATTTTCGAGTTGTTTTTCCGTGATTCCGATTATGCTGCTCAATTCAAGTTGTATCTTACATCAGATGAGCGGAACAATCCAAACGATATTCCCATCGAAAGAAAGAAGACACTTTGTTTGAGTTTTCTTCATGGGGAAGGCTATGTAGCTAAACACTTCACACCCATTACTCTTGTACCAAGCGAAAGTCTCAATAGTCTCAATGCAAGTGAGGATGAAAAGAAGGCATTCTGGGAGAAAGCGATACCAAAACTGTTCGAGAATAAGCAAAGAGTTATTGATGAATTAGAGGAGAGGAATAAGAAGGTAAGCTTGTGTGTTTGTTTGTTTGAATACTTATGATGAATCACATACTTTATCAATATCTCACTTTACTTGCATATCTCAACACCTCAAAAGCTTGCTTTAATACCTCAACGTCTGGAGATAACACGGTCGATTGTTCAGCAGCATCGAGAGGTCTTTAGATTTATTGAGTCTATGCAGAATACACGTCAGTTACAAGAAGACGAGACACTCGAGTGGTTCATTGAAGAGTTGATGCTTCTTGTCAATGCTATTTCTGGTCTTGAGAGTCTAACATTTGATAAGCTCAGTGATATTACAAAAGCTGAGTTTGCAAATGTTGCCGATAATCACCACAGGACTAGCAAGCTTGGTGAGCTCACACGAACTCTATTCGGGTACATTGATGGAGGTGTAGAAGGCAAATGTGCTCTCTGTGACAACAAGCTATCAGAGCACAGTATACTGTCTAAGATGGGTTGGCATGGAGAGCATCCAAATGATAAAACTGCTAATCCAAAAGATCTTGCTATTAAAGCAAATAGTAAGTTTGTTCCTGAGGTATTAGATCCCGCTAAGGGACTAATTCATACATGCTCTAAATGTAATGACAAAGGTACTGGGAGGAAAGAGCCACTCAAGATCCTCAAGTATATTCGTAAGTGATACAAGACATGTATATCATTTCAATTCAAGTCGTATCATAATCTCACTCACCATTCAAACTCTTCACTCAATCACTCAATACAGGCTTGATACTAGGAAAGGTAGGTGGTCGTGAAGATCACAAGACAGTATTGCAGCTCTATCGTGATCCTACAACGAAGCTAAAGTATCAGATCTGGGAGATTGAGGCCGTATGCAGAGGTATGATCTCTGATTCCTCTGATACTCGTTGTGATTTCACTACTGCTCGAGTTGCATTTGATGCAATCTTCTCTACTGAGGGTAATTTCCATTTGTTGGACGACCACACAAGAATGTCAGCTGAACGATTTATGTCCGATGACAATAGCAACTTCAAACGCCGTCATGAAATTGCTCAAATTACTACCAATCTCATCACATCAGACAGCCAATCATGCATGGGTGCCAATCAGTTAGTTAGCCATGAGGCCGAGCAGAGGAGAGATAATAACGAGGCATTAACCGAGAAGGATTATGTTTGCAACAAGAAGACTGTCTCATTGAAGAACAAGGCACCCTATGATTATTATTCAATCTCTGGAGATCATGAAGATGAAAGTAAAAAGAAGTTCAACCCAGCAGATGCAAAGAATAAGAATGTATTCGACCGAATTGATGAGTTGTGTAAGGTTGCAATGACATGTAATTTCTGCCACTCGATTAGGACATGGCACCAGAACCGAGCAACAAATAAGAAGCTCAAGATCAAGAGATGCTTCTACATTACTGGCAGCCAAATCTTGAAGACTTTGGGAAGATGCTAGATATCCATTTGTCGCTTCACAACCCTATGCAGATTTTGATATAGAGGCACAGCCACCATTAGTAACAGCAACACCAATACCCGTGGACTATGCAACAACATCATTACCAACAGCAGCTCAGGTTATACCAATACCAAATTAAATAATGCATCCAATAATAATAATAATACTTCGTCCAACGCATCATCTTCTAATGCTCAACTACCACCATTGAATCGTCATCCAACGTCAATACCAACATGTCAACATTGTCATCAAACGAATATAACAACTAGAACAACAACATATCCAAGTGTCGAAACATTTTTAATGAGTGGATTATTATTGCTTATATTTTGGCCAGTTTGTTGGATACCGCTAGTAATGGATAGTGCAAAACGAACAGGAAAGTCCGCGTTAGATTATTGCTTTATTGTGTGATTACTTGTGTTCAATCTGAAGTCTCCGTGATTTGGATACTTCATTTGAACTTATCTTGCTTGTTTTTTATTGTCTTTGCAAAGTAAATGTACTAACATATGTTACAATCATCTCTATTTATTTATCAAATATTGTTGAACGCGCATCTTCAAGATCATATATGTACAAATTGCAACAGCACTGTCGGCACAGTCAAACCTTTAAGTGATTGTTGTGTTAAGGAACGTGGTTGATATATCATGAATGTATGAAAGATTAAGAAATGAATTGTTTAATGTAGTGTATAAGAAGTTATGATAGATTGAAATGTTTTATTAGATATCAATGGGTTTGGAAATCGTGTGTTAGTATGTTAAGAGCTAGTTGTATCATATACATTAGCGCACTACTCTGGTTTACTTAGCACCCTTCTCTCGTTTAGCCTTTGGTAAACAAACACTTTCAATCTTATCATTCTTAATCTTCTTAATTCGTCCTTTAACATTGATCAATGTTACCTCTTTTTCATAATCTCTTTCAACTAACTTTCCTTCTGTTATTGTTAACTTTGGTTTGGCAACTTCTTCTTTTTCTATACTACTATCACTAGCATCATCGGTCGGAGTATTATCCTTTTGAGACTTACTCTTCTTCTTTTTCTTCTTCTTCTTTGTCTCCTCCCAATGTTCAACCATGACATCAAATCCTTTATAATTCTCAAACATTAGTCTTCCACGTAAGACATTATCAAATGGTGGTGTTGATACTTCAATTTCATGTAACTTTGCAATCTTAAATGCAGGCGAGTCTTCCCCATCTGCTGCTAAAAGTTCATTAATTGTTCTTGCTATCTGTAATGTCAAATCTATTGGACTATCTGAGGATGTTGATGTTGATTCAATTGTCTGTAGGAATTCTTCCTCATCTTCATCTATATCTTGTACATCATATCCAATACCTTCTTCATACATTATATTATCATCTTCGTATTCTATCATATCATCTAATTCGCCGTTTAGCTCTAATAAATCAAGAAAGGCATCGTCGTCATCTAATTCATCATCATCAATATTATCAACATAGTCTTCATCCGCGGTAACATCAACAGTAACAACTATACGATCTGCCTTCCATGCTATATCCAACATTGGTTCGGTAGCACCACATTTCAAAGCAGCTTGTAGGATTATTTTGTTGCCGAGTATTTGCATATCATTTGTTGAAGAAGATGATGTACTTTTGATGCCGACACTTTCATTATCAGATTGTATAGAGCTTGATAATAACGGTGATATTCTATATGATATAGAATTGTATTGGGGCGTAAATGTTGATGGCAACACATCATATTTTGATGTGCATTCAGAATCCATCAATAATGGTCCTTGAGATGAAGATACCTTTGTCGGCGGTGAGAATGCAAATGCAAATATTGCCATACAGCAACAGCAGTAGGTTGTCATAAGGAGAAGAGAGGTGAGCTGCATGGTTGGGTGTTGTCTATGTAGTACATAAAAGGTCGCGGTGGCACAGTTGATTGAGTAATATCAACTCTATTCCCATGTATCAACACAGCGTAGCTGGAGTCTTTCCCCAAAATTGAGAGGTGTATGTGCGCACTTTTATTCTTGCAACGGGGATACCGATGTGGGATAGCAATCCCAGAAAAAGAGAACACTAATGTCAAATTTGGATATATTAGCTGTACATAAGCTGATTAGCTGTACGCTCGCTGTGTCTGCACAATAAAAAGCTTGTTATGTTGTAGATTGTAGAGTGGAGGAACGTTGAATCGCCGGATTTGAATGGGGAAAGTGATGCAATACAAGAGAGGAGCTCAACGAAGAAAAGTGATCAAAAATTAGACTTTACTTTACATTGATTTACCTCTTCTGGCTCGTAACTTAATCGACTACTAGAAAAGAAGAAATCAAAGACAGAATGTTGCAGTATATTGACTTTACTATACACTAAATAACCTCTTCTTGCTCATGGGCATTGAGCACCAGGGGCTTGGCATGAGAAACTATTACTACTGGAGAAGCAACATTGTGGAGTTGAACCAGTACAACTAATTCCCCCTTTTGATTGGCACAAATTATTAGAGGCAATTCCACTACCAGAACAATTTCCATTTTTACAAGATGATCCATCTTCACAGCAAAAGTCTACACTGCAATTGCCACTTGTATCAATAAAGAATGGGGCAGCTGTAGCCCCCTCATTAATAGTACAAGCTGAACCAGTGGGTGTAGAAGTTGGTGATCCAGTCGGTGGTGAGGATGGTTGTGGCGTGATAGGCGATAGAGTTATCTCTAGTGGATCTGTTGGAGGGATCGAAGGTTGACTAGAAGGTTGATTAGAGGGTCCAGAAGAAGGTTGAGTGGAAGGTGGTGATGAAGGCTCACTAGATGGTTGCGTAGAAGGCTGGGAGGAAGGCCCTGAAGAGGGTTGAGATGACGGTTGGGCTGATGGTTCACTCGATGGATGTGATGATGACGGCTGAACGGAAGGTTGGCTGGAGGGTCCTGTTGAGGGCTGACTGGATGGTTGTGATGATGGTTGACTTGATGGATGTGATGATGACGGCTGAACGGAAGGTTGGCTGGAGGGTCCAGATGAAGGCAGTTGTGAGGGTTGTGATGACGGCTGTGCACTAGGTTGTGATGACGGCTGACTAGACGGGCCAGTTGAAGGCTGTGTAGATGGTTGTGATGACGGCTCACTAGATGGTTGAGTAGACGGCTGGGAGGAAGGCCCTGAAGAGGGTTGTACTGACGGCTGACTTGACGGTTCATAAGATGGTTCTGTTGACGGCTGAGAGGATGGTTGTGATGAAGGTCCTAATGAAGGCTGACTTGATGGTTGAGCCGATGGTTCACTAGATGGATGTGATGATGACGGCTGAACGGAAGGTTGAGATGACGGCTGAGAGGAAGGCCCTGTCGACGGCAGACTTGAAGGCTGTGTACTTGGCTGTGATGAAGGCTGACCAGACGGCTGACCTGAGGGTTCTGATGACGGCTGACTCGAGGGCTGACTGGATGGTTGAGATGACGGCTGACCCGATGGTGGTTCTGATGGTTGAGAAGAAGGCTGTGTAGATGGTTGGGCTGAAGGTTGAGTACTTGATTGACTAGAGGGTTGCTCTGAAGGCTGTGTTGAAGGTTGGGTAGAAGGTTGACTTGAAGGCTGAGATGAATGCTTTGAAGATGATTGAATTGTTGGCTATGAAAAGGGAATAATTAAGGTAAGCAAACGTTAACATACCAGAAAGAGACACATCAGTTGTTTTCTTACCTCATCTGTTGGCGGCTTACTCAAAGGATTTGATGTTGGGCTTGATAAAGGGGATTGAGTGGGAATACTTGATGATGGACTTGGCGAGGGAGCTTGGGTAGGATTGCTCGTTGGTTTAGGAGATGGTACTGCACTCAAAGATGGATGAGATGAAGGCTGAGATGAAGGCTGTCCGCTAGTCGACGGTATATTTGATTCTGACGGCTGAATACTAGGTATGGATGAAGGCTGTCCACTGCTTGATGGCTCGTCAGATATTGAAGGTTTTGGGCTTGGATCTACTGATGGTAAACTTGTTTCAGATGGCTGAATACTAGGCGTAGATGACGGTTGAGAGCTGGGTTGTGGAGATGGCATGACTGATTCAGTTGGATGCGATGAAGGGATGCTAGAAGGCTGCCCACTGCTCGATGGCATATCAGATACAGAAGGCTGAGGGCTAGGTTGACGCAATGGTGTAATTGATTCGGATGGCTGAACAGTTGGGTCACAGATACAAGGTGTTCCTTCATTGCACTGGTCATCAGGAACATCTTCAACTGGAAAAACAAATTAAAGGGAATGAGAAAGAAATGCAAGAGATGACATTAAACCATATGAGACACATTGAACATACCCTGTTGACATGCATTGCATCCAGCAGAACGATTGCAGCTGTTATTGCCCACATTGAATTGAAGGTTCGAGCATGATCCTTTTGCATTGCTAATATGGGCAAGATATACAAATGAGAAAGAGATATACAAATGAGAAAGAGTGAATGATATTTTTTTGAATTACACTTGACATAAACTTACCAGCTGCCATTGCCAATCCTGGCTCTGTTTCCAACGCATGACGCATGCTCTGTACAAGAGCCACTTCCAATACTCCCACTATTTCCAGCACAAGAAGGAAAATCCTTTCCATTAAGACCCTTTTTGCAAGACACATCGCCAATAATTCCTCTATTTAATTCACACGCAAAAGGTTCTGAACAAGACTTATCACCGATAGAAGGCTGTTGGATCTCTTCAAGAAGTGATCTCGTAAAGGGTAGAATAGGTTTGGAAAGGTACTTTTTACCTTCTATCACTTGCTCGTTCGGAAATAGGATACTTCCTTCTTGTTTGGCGAATTCTCCTTGGATTGGATTGAGAAAGGAAGGAAATTCTTCTCCTATTCCCTCATCTCCTTGTTTGAATGGTACATAACTACAAGCATTAAAACCAATGCAACTGTTACTGCCAATAGTTCCTGAAGCACTGTTACATGCAGATTCACCGAGGCATGATGAATCTCCAATGGAAGATCCCTCGACCTTTATTGGTCGTGGTTGAATTTCACCGTCTGTATCCTTAGGGAAAATAATCGGCTTTTTCAACTCTTGAAGAGATCTTGCAAAGGGAATCTTGCCTCCTTCTCCATTGGTGTCTTCTTGAGTAGAAGCAATTGCTAAATTGGCGAATGTAATATACCCAAACTGGTAGCAAGCTTGAGAATCAAAACAACTTGTTTCTCCAATATTCCCCGATGCACCGGCGCATGCGAAATCACCAGAGCAACTACCACTTCCAACTTCGGCATCAAATGGTGTGTTTGGTGTATTTCCACAAACATTTATACCCGTGAAACATGATTCTTCGGTGGAAAGACACTTAGAGGCGTAGTCATCACAGCAATCATCAAATTCTACGCATACAGGATCACAAAAGCAACTTTTAGTAGATTCCCCGCATAAATTACAGCAGCTAAACGGGGAGGGCACACAAAACGACGGTGATAGTGTTTGCGTAGGAGAATCACTCGTCGGGTTAGGAGATGGTACTTGAGATGGAATATTTGATTTAGATGGCGCCTCACTTGATTGGTTTGAAGGCTGCATCGAAGGCTGTGGTGATGGTATTGAGCTTGAGGAGGGCACTTCACTTGGTATGCTTGATGGTTCATTGCTGGAAGAAAGTGATGGAATCAAACTTGAAGTTGGGTCAGGTGATGGCAATGAGCTTAACGTCGGATCAGATGAAGGCTGGCTAGAAGGCTGAGTCGAAGGTTGAGATGACGGGATCGATGACATTGAGGGCTGCGTTGATTCGGATGGCTCCTCGCTGGGCTGGCTTGAAGGCTGCGTCGAAGGCTGTGATGAAGGTATTGAGCTTAAGGAGGGCTCTTCACTTGGCTGGCTAGAGGGCTGAGTCGAAGGGTCGCAGACACAAGGTGTTCCTTCATTGCACTGGTCATCAGGAACATCTTCAACTGGAAAAACAAATTAAAGGGAATGAGAAAGAAATGCAAGAGATGACATTAAACCATATGAGACACATTGAACATACCCTGTTGTTGTTGACATCCATTGCACCCATCAGAACGGTTACAGCTGTTATTGCCTACATTGAATTGAAGGTTTTCACAGGATCCTTCTGCGTTACAACTGTTATTGCCCACATTGAATTTTAGGTTCATACAGGATCCACTTGCATTACTATAATTATGGCAAGATGTAGCAAGATTATAAGTGAAATCATGATTTGTATTGTTCAAAAAATACACTTGAAATGAACTCACCAACTATCATTGCCAATCCTGACTGTATTGAATGAACATGCATCATCTTTTGTACAAGACTTGTCACCGATATTGCCTCTATTTTGTCGACACGCAGAATTTCCCAAACAAGATTCACTACCAATTGAAGGCGGTTGGACCTCTTGAAGTGATCTTGTAAAGGGTAGAGTGGTTTTAGGCAGGTACTTTTCACCTTCTATCACTTGCTCATTATGGAAGAGAATACTTCCTTCTTGGAAATCTCCTTGAATTTGCTTGGTAAAGGAAGTAAACAACTTACTCACTTCTCCTTCTCCCCCATCTCCTGGAATGAATGGTACAAAACTACACGCATTAAAACCAATGCAACTGCTGCTACCAATAGACCCTGAAGCACCTTCACATGCTGAATCCCCTTGGCATGACAAATCTCCAATAGAGGATCCCTCGACTTTTCTTGTTGGTTGAATTTCACCATTTATATTCTTATGGAATAAAATCGGCTCTTTCAACTCTTGAAGAGATCTAGTGAAGGGTGGTAATGGCTGTGAACCTTCTCCGATGGTGGTGCCTTCTTGAGTAGCAAAAGTATACCCAAACTGGTAGCAAGCTCGATTACCAAAGCAGCTTGATTCTCCGATGATTCCCGATGCACCTGCACATGCTAATTTTCCAGAGCAACTTCCACAACCGACTTCGGCGTCAAATGGTGTCGTGGGTGTATTTCCACAAACATCTATACCCGGAGGAAAACATTTAGAACACGATGGTACAAATGATTCAGAGGGCATTTCGCTGGGCTGGTTAGAAGGCAGAGTTGAGGGTTGAGATGACGGGATCGACGAACTTGAGGGCTCTGTTGATTCAGAAGGCTGACTCGAGGGTTGAGATGACGGGATCGACGAACTTGAGGGCTCTGTTGATTCAGATGGCTGACTCGAGGGTTGAGATGACGGCATTGAAGAACTTGAGGGCTCTGTTGAACTAGATGGCTGACTCGAGGGTTGAGATGACGGCTGTGATGAACTTGAGGGCTCTGTTGATTCAGATGGCTGACTCGAGGGTTGAGATGACGGGATCGACGAACTTGAGGGCTCTGTTGATTCAGATGGCTGACTCGAGGGTTGAGATGAAGGTTGAGTTGAAGGTTGCGACGAAGGAATCGATGACACAGACGGCTCTTCACTTGGCTGGCTAGAAGGCTGACTCGAAGGTTGAGATGACGGCTGAGACGACAAAGAAGGCATTGTTGATTCAGATGGCGTCTCACTAGGTTGGGTTGAAGGTTGAGTTGAAGGTTGCGACGAAGGAATCGATGACACAGACGGCTCTTCACTTGGCTGGCTAGAAGGCTGACTCGAAGGTTGAGATGACGGCTGAGACGACAAAGAAGGCATTGTTGATTCAGATGGCGTCTCACTAGGTTGGCTTGAAGGTTGAGTTGAAGGTTGCGACGAAGGAATCAATGACACAGACGGCTCTTCACTAGGCTGGCTAGAAGGCTGACTCGAAGGTTGAGATGACGGCTGAGACGACAAAGAAGGCATTGTTGATTCAGATGGCGTCTCACTAGGTTGGCTTGAAGGTTGAGTTGAAGGTTGCGACGAAGGAATCGATGACACAGACGGCTCTTCACTTGGCTGGCTAGAAGGCTGAGTCGAAGGTTGAGATGACGGCTGCGATGAATCTGGAAAGTACAGAATTCACAATTCATGTAGATGAAGAGATATTATTATAGTTTCTGTTTAGTACATGTGGTTTGTAAAGGCAATCAAATAAAGTCAAATTAAATGAACAGACAAAACAATACAAACGCGAACTTTCCTGAGGGCATTGTCGAGGTAGATGGTTCCTCACTTGGTTGGCTTGATGGTTGAGTTGAAGGCTGTGATGATGGTTGACTTGTCAAAGTTGGTGTCAATGATGGTTCACTAGATATGGAGGGCTGACTCGATGGTTGTGAGGATGGCTGAGTTGAGGGTTGAGATGAGGGTTGACTTGAAAGTGATGGTTCTAAAGAAGGTTGAGAAGACGGCTGTGATGAAGGCTGTGACGAAGGCTGTGAAGACAAAGAAGGCTCTTCACTAGGTTGGCTTGATGGTTTAGTCGAAGGTATAGATGAAGGTTGACTAGAAAGTGATGGAAGAAATGAAGGCTGAGTACTAGGCTGCCCTGATGGCTGTGAAGAGGGTTGAGATGAAGGCTGTGATGACGGCAGAATCGAAGGTTGAGATGACGGCTGACTCGAAGGCTGTATACTTGGCTGTGATGAAGGCTGTGAGGATGGTTGTGTTGATGGTTGAGACGAGGGCTGTGATGAGGGTATCGATGAAGGCTGACTGGAAGGTTGACTAGAAGGCTGACTTGAAGGCTGCGTACTTGGTTGAGATGAAGGCTGTGTTGAAGGTTGACTTGAGGGTTGTGTTGAGGGCTGAGACGAGGGTTGAGATGACGGCTGACTAGATGGTTGTGATGAAGGTTGACTTGAGGGCTGTGACGAAGGTTGGCTAGACGGTTGGCTAGACGGTTGACTCGAAGGCTGACCAGAAGGCTGAGAGGACGGCTGACTCGAAGGCTGACTTGAGGGTTGTGATGAAGGTTGACTAGAAGGTTGGCTGGACGGTTGAGAGGAGGGCTGTGATGACGGTTGAGATGACGGCTGACTAGAAGGTTGAGATGACGGCTGACTCGATGGCTGACTAGACGGTTGCGATGAGGGTTGTGACGAAGGTTGGCTAGACGGTTGAGACGACGGTT
>Ga0214478_100935_pt1 | contig 16090 bp, 8 predicted proteins | sample M1_20Mar14CPVII9_2_FD_178001 | JGI IMG/M metagenome (GOLD analysis project Ga0214478, IMG submission 178001) | Marine eukaryotic communities from Monterey Bay, California, United States - M1_20Mar14CPVII9sort6BwellD7 | ecosystem: Environmental > Aquatic > Marine > Unclassified | place: USA...
TGGAGTAGAATGAGGTGATTGTGATGTATCTATTATCCCATTGTTTGATAGAGGTAGTTTATTATAAATGGTTTTATCGACAATGTACTTGAGTGGAGCAGTAGATTTGGTAGGATTTGTCTCTGATTGATGTTGCATCTTGGTATTCTATTGTATTGTCGTATACCAAAGGAGCAAGCGACAACCACAAATTTGCGTCGTATCAACTGATTAATGACGAATGATAGTGTTAGCAAATACTAAACCAATTATTACAGATGAATAGATAGATAGTATGTACCTTTAACCTTTACCTCAAATCGACTTATTTCTATGAGAGTGTATAAAAGGATACCACTTGAAAGCAGAATTATGTATGGTATGGTAGTAAATGAGAGATCTCTTGAGATGATATGATAGAGGTGAGGTCACATCTGTTCTATGTGTAAGGAGAAGCAAATGATAAAGTTTAAGTTCAATACAAGTAAAGTACATGTATGATTCACAAGCTTAACTTCACTCATTTTTAAAACTTTAATATCCAACAATCCGATAACTTCCTGTCAACTCGACAGTTTACCTAATGCAATCAGCCACCATCCTGGACACGGTAGGATCATCACTACGAACGGCAATCTTCAGTAAGACACCTGATGCATCACCAGACGCTGCAACTTGGGCACGCGCTAGGACATTCATCCCTCCAACGAAGACACCACTTAAATGAAGCATGTGTGGCTTCTTTCCTCCCTCACCAGATTTAATATGTCCAGTTCCATCACATGGCTGCATACCAAGGAAGTCAATCACAGCTGCAACAGCATCATCTTGTTTCTTGAACTGCAGGGCAAACTTCTCAAGCACTTCATTAGTATTTCCAACTTCTTCCCACGACGCACGGAAGTCAGGAACAGCCACCTTCGCCATAAAGTCTGATGTTGACAGCTCCAATTCCTCAAGAGGATATTCTTCATCGAATGCATCACTCTCATCTTCACCAGATTTAGGATCAACTTGAATAACGCCAAAGTGAAGGGCACACTCAAAGTTGCAGGGTGCCAAAGGTTCGTCAGGGTTACGAGTGACGACTGTAAAGGCATTGGCAGTCTCGCCATACTTGATACTTTCAGCAGCCACCTCACCGGCAACCTCAAAGCACTGACTATCACCCTCAATCGCAACAGTACAGTTCACAAGACGCTGATCTTCGACTGTATTTTGAATAATAAACTGCAATATGATATGCTCTGGCATAACATGCTTGATACAGCGGACGACATACTCTGTCTCCTCCTCGGATAGCTCTGTTGGGGCCGATGAACGGAATACGCGTCCAAGAGATGCCAACTCTGGAATGGCGTAAACAGCCGCGGCAGGGTCAACAACTTCCTTCTTCTCCTCCTCAGCACCAGAAACAGCGGCCATAAGGTCGGCATCTCCCCCAACATCATCCATTGTATCAGGCTCAGGTTCTTCGCTCTCCTCTACAATTGGAAGGGCGCTGAATGTCAACTCTTCGGTACTCTCCATGGCAGTAGGGGCCTTTGTATATGCTTGGATTGAACGGCTCAACCTATCAAAACTCATGGGTAAACCCTGCAACAATACGAAGGCTGCAGGATCCCCGGCTTGAGGCACATCAGGAGCAGGCTCCTCAGTCACTTCAGCATCCTCATCAGGAGGTACATAAGGGAACTCATCCATAGCATCCTTCAATACATTAACGGCAATAGATGCACGATCACGTGTCTCGTCATCTTCATCATCTAAACTGCGCTTCAACAAGGTAACGATGGAGGTACGAAGACTGGGACAACGAGCAGCAAACTTTGATAGGGCTGCAACAGCAGCAGCACGTACGGCTGAATTCTCAAGAATAACACGATTGTAAATAAATCGAATGTATCGTGCAGGTGCCTGTGTTCCAGGTCCAAGCTCTCCCAACAAATGCAAGATCTGAGTAGAAAGCATAGTGAATTCACAATCCTCGATAAACTCACATAAATGCAAGAGACTGCTTTCGGTAGTTTCAGGGACTTGCTTCATAAGTGATACAATGGAGTTGACAATAGATCGCTTGAAATCGAATCCACCTTCTTCACGTAAAAAGTTGGAAAGGAAGCCAACTAATACCCGGTGCTTTGCAGGGTATGTCAAACATAAACGTTGTAGGGAGCGCACAATGGTAATCTTGTACTCGTCAGGGATTTCTGACAAGAAGACGGAGATCTGCTTGAGTAAACGATCAATACTATTCTCACTTCCCGTCTTGAGTAAGGTTGTAATGGCGAGGGTGGCAATACTACGGTTGGAATCAGAAATCAAACCTTCCAAATCCTCATTACACTTGGACACCATACGGGGATGTCCAATAGCAACTTGACTAACAGTCTTAATGGCAGCAAATCGCACGGTTGGCTTGGGACTTGATAGGAATAATTGAAGAACATTAATTGCAGGAGATAATTCCTGTGGTTCAATGTTTGGCAAGGCACAAATTGCCTTGGCAGCCTCGTAGACAACCATTTCACTCTTATGACGTAACGATGCCTCTAAGAAGGCATACCCACTACGGGCAAAGTTGCTTCCATTTTGGAAGGATGTACCCTGCATACGCCCCTCTGCGACCTCATCGTTAAGGAGTTTGGCCGTGTATCGAACAAGTAAGACAAGGGCGAGGGGTGACTTGAGTGTATTACGTTGACTGAATTGAGTAACAAGCTTTTGCATACCAAGACGATCATGTTTCTTGATTTGGTATAAGAGCTGCATTGCATGAAACTATAATTTTGTTGTGGGGTGTTGGTACATAAAAGGGAAAAGTGCATAAGATGTGAGTTAAATAACAACTAATTGTAAACAATAAACACAATCCATAATCCCTTCCAAAAAATCCAACCAACACTTAACCAATTTAACCTCTCTTTATCCCCTTCAAATTTCCCTATAAAAATAAACATAATCCCATTAATTAACAATACATATAAAGCAACTTACCTGTACCATTTCATTAGGAGAACTTGTTGCCTCGGTAGTTTCACTAATCCAACGTTTAACAATAGCGGCACTTTCCTGATTCCTTTCAAATAAATGTGTAGCACTAACCAACGCGGCTGAACTAACTTGTCCAGAACTATCAACAACAGCCTGCTTGACATACCGTTCAATAGCACCCAACATAGCACCATCGATAATACGTGCCAATACCCTTAAGGCATTAGCCCTATATAAATCAACATCACATGTCATATCCTTAGTTAAACTTGATGTAACAATAATAACATCATCAGGATCACATGTTTCGGCAACATCTTTAATAAATAGATATACCATACGACGTAAACTAGCATCATCACTCATGAATAATTTCGTAACACCAAAGAAAACTTCAGTTGCCTCGGCACTGTTTAAGTACTGACCGGTGTTAGTCAAGTGTAATAGTTGGGCGATGACGGTACAACATTTACGTGGATTTTCACGTACGGCTGTAGGATCATGGAAGCAACGTGCTTCCTGTAGTACTGCAGCCTTCTCTAGATTGGCATAAGGTGAGTAATAATCGGCTGGTCCAACATCGTCTTCGAGTTTGAATTTATCAAGCGTATTTTGTACCTCCGAGAGGAGATTATTCATCGTAAGTCCTTCATCTTGATCTCCCATACTACTATTTGTTCTATTTGTTGTGTATTAAAGAGGGTTATTGATATTAGGGGCCGTCTTATCGGCAGTAGGAGGGGCTGTTTGTGTGTTGTTATTTGTACAGTAGGTACCAGGCAGAGGCATGCAGCAGAGTAAAGAAAGGATACGCTAGAGTAGGTATCCTTGAGGAGTTGAGTTAGCGAAGAAGTACCGAGTAGGTAGATGGTCTCATTTCATTGCTTTTCTCAATGACATCTATTGGTTAACTAATCACTAGTTATTATATGAGAAAGAAATACAAACAACTTGTGTTTAAGTTTAATACATATATCATACAATATCTACATTACTTATCTTCTCATAGCTGAGCCTCTAGCGGGTATTGGTGCTGAGTTCTGTTTCTGATACTAAGGACAGTAAACTTCTTTGTAACATCTACATTTCTTGCAATCAACATTGTTAGTTGTCTAGCACTGTAATTGGCAACGTTTTCATCATTGAATGCAATTATTATATCCTCTCCATGCAGCACTCCTTCCATTGGGCTCCCTTGTTTAACACTGTGAATCATGCACCCCATTGGTCCTTTCTTAATAACAATACCGAGCTTTCCTTTAGGGGCTACAAGAGTTCGCTTGGTAAAGCGAGTCGGTCTACCACCATCTCCCTTGTGTAGATCATTTAAGATACGAGAATTAGATTCTGGTAGACAATCCATGCTTGAAGGAGTTGAGGCGGCTATCCAGTCATCCTGCTGCTTGGATCGTGATCTTGAGGTATTGATAATTGAGGGAGGCAGTGGCCGTGATTGATGCTTATTATAGTGTCTGATTTCTGATACTGGCGGTGGTTGACCAACTTCGGTAGCAAACATTGGCGTCGGAGGACCTCCCATTGGGACTTGTTCATTATCATATGATGCCGCATACTTGTCTTCGCTAAAGTCCTCTTCACTCGAATCATTACCAGTGTACTGAGTCTGTTGTTGCTTTTCAAGCCTCCTTCTCGATCGACGAGGTCGAGGCAGTGAGAGTTTCCTACTTGATCGACGTTGTACTAGAAGTGTACCCACAATCACACCAATTGCTGCTAGTACGAACATTGTCCATAGAACAGCCTTCTTATTCGATGGATTGCTATCACTCACTTCCAAATTGTTATCAATTGCTTGAAGTGCTGCTGCTACAGTAATAGTTTCAAGCTCGTCAAAGTCATTCAAACCAGTCTCCTCCAATTCTTCAACAAACTCTTTACTTCGAAGTGCTTCCTCTACAAAATCTTGAAAGTCAATGCCTGTTATGTTGTCACCAGTCGCACCAACATCTAAATCAATAGAAAGAGTGTCATCGTCGGCCTCGACAAATTCTTGTTGTATTATACTACACTCAACACCAGAAGCACATATTTCATCACTTTCAAGTTGGTCTGATATAAAAGAGGTGCAAGTCTCTTCAAATATAGCAGTGCCAGTATCATTCAGTTCTGATGACATTTCGCTGAGCTCTATTGTAAGTGTCGCCTCACTACTTTCTTCCTCTTCTTCACTTGAAGACTTCTTGGATGATTTGCTACCACAAGCGCCAGATGCCTTGGAAGATTTAGCCATCATCATCTTAGCAGACTTGGCCGAAGGGCTTTTTGTAGGGTGTCCAGTACCATCGGAGGTATTAACTAAAGTCGGGGGTTCTTTTTCTGACTGTGGATTAGGGGTAGGAGCCGGTTGAGACTCAGAACTAGGCCTGACAGGAACAGATTGAGCGTCCAATTCACAGGGCCCAAGCTTTGTCCAAGTATCCTGCCACTTATTTCCATCCACTGTCGGCTTGAAGACTGCCCAAGAGCAGTATAATCCATATGGATCTCCATTACAAATGTATATGTATCCGCCTACCTCTACTGTACTTCCTGGTTTGTATAATGGTGCAGCTACCTCATCATATGCTGGTGGACAGGAGGAACTTATTCCTGTAGGCTGATCAACTGGAAGTACTACTTGTGAAGTTGGCTTGGATGTGACAACTGCTACTGGTTGAAGACTAGGTCTCATTGATGGTTTAGAAGTGGTTGGAGCTTGACTAGGCTCACTACTCGGAGAAGCAGTAACAGCAGGCTCCATGATTGTATCTGCAGCATCAATGGCTGTCCAAATATCTTGCCAATTTTCTGAAGAGTTGTTTGGTTTGTACTCGGGCAGTTTACAATAAAGATGAAATGGGAAGTCGTTGCACTTGTAAATAACCCCATCCAACTCTACTAGTGTTCCCTCGGTATATGTCGATAAAGCGGACTCGTCATATGATGGGATAAAACTTTCATCTGCAGTTGTTGCTGGACAGAAGACACTACTAGGCTCATTAACACTCGTCCATATGTTCATACCGAATACATCATCCTCAACAATGGACACCCCATTCTCATCACAACTGTGGCTATAATACCACATGAATGATGCATTAAGTTCTTCTCCCTTGGAATTTTCACCCACAAATAACAACCCTGCAGCATATGGAACAAAGTTTAGTTGATCATCAATAGATTCGGTCGGTGATAGTGATGTTGAGATTGATTCAAAGGAAAAGGTATCACCATTACCCTCAGCATCTGCTTCACGAACAGATCTACTAATCACTTGACGATTATTACCAAGTTCGACATAGCCGACAAATCGTGTTTTGATATTCACGGGTGTTATCTCTGCGTCAATACTATCATCTATGACATTCTTCCAAACACATTCTGTTTTGGAAATTCCGCCATTTGACTGGATAGTATTATTATCATCACAGGATACCTTTGTAGGATCGATTTGAACTGTAAATGATCGAGGTGCACATGAGCATAATGGTTGACTAATGTTTGAATCCTTTGAATTGAGTGTTGGACTAGCACTATCTACTGCAGGTGAATAGGAAGGCATTTTGCTCGGGCTCCTTGAAGGAGATTGGCTTGGAGTCTGAGACGGCTGTGAGACAAATAAGATGTAAAGAGAGATGAGGAAAGAATTAGTGTATGTTTGAGTTGACGGCTGTGATGGTTCTCAAGTCAAGGGATAGACTCGATTCAAACAAACAACAATATAAGCTTACCTCTTTTGACGGCTCATCTGTTGGGCTTTTGCTTGGATGTAGTGATGGTGATAGAGTGGGATAGAACGAGGGAGATAGAGTCGGGCTACTTGATGTTGGCTGTAATATTATGTGAAAGATCATATCATATGGGTTAGTAAAAACATAACTCAGATATCTTTACAATACAAGATACCTTCGTTGCCCTGCTTACCTCATTGGAAGGTGATGCTGTTGGCATACTAGAGGGAGATTGAGACGGACTGGTCGAGGGAGACGATGTTGGAATCTAATGAAATAAGGAAACAAACAATGGTCAGAAGGTATTTATCTTGACACAAGGTAAGATACATGCAAAGATACTTACATTTGTTGGTTTCTTTGTAGGCTGCATATATTACGAGTGAAGAAGTTAAGTTGAGGCTCCACACTCTCGAAAAAGAAGTATTCATTCATACATAAAGATATACTAATACTCACCTCGTCAGTTGGGCTAACACTAGGCCTCACTGTAGGACTAATCGATGGACTATCACTAATTATACAAGTACCAATCTCCTTCCATATATTATCCCACGGAGTATCCTCTTCTAATGACTGTGGTCTATATTTTGGCATACTGCAATAGATATTAAATGGGAAAGGAGTACATTCATATGCAATGCCGTTAACTGATACTTGAGATCCTTCATCATAGGTTGATGATATAGTTTCATTGTACTGTGGTGGACAGTAGAGTACTTCTCTTTCATCATTATTGTTTCCAGAGGCTGTTGGTGTTGGAAATGGAGTGATTTCATACAATGTTGGAGAATTACTAGTTGGTTGTAATGAAGGAGATACACTTGGCTTTCGACTAGGTGTCGAAGTGATTGGTGCTTGAGTGACGGGCATTTGACTTGGATTGTTTGATGGAGATTGTGTTACGGGTTTTGGTGTTGGTTTGGAAGTAGTAGGCGCTAAGCTGGGCTGCATTGATGGTACTAAAGTGATAGGAGTTTGACTAGGTTGTACTGATGGTGCCAAAGTAACAGGAGATTGACTAGGCCGACTCGTCGGAGAAACAGTACTAGGTCTCTCTGTTGGAGATAGAGTATTCACAACCTCAATCCAAACATCTTGCCAATTAGTATCGACTGAGTTTGGTTTGTACTCAGATAGTTTGCAATAAAGAGTGAATGGAAATCCATTACATCTGTATACAATACCATCAACTTCTACTAATGTTCCCTCAGTATATGTTGATGTATCTAACTCGTTGTATAATGGAATGATATCTTCATGAATAGTTGGCGATTCGGAAGGTTGTAATGTTGAAGGCGACATTGTTGGATGTTGGGTTGGCTTTTGTGAAGGCGAATTAGAAGGTTGAAATGTTGTAGGAGAATGGCTAGGTGCTATTGAAGGCATTAGCGTTGTAGGTTTGTGAGACGGTGAAAGTGAAGGCGTCATGGTTATAGGCTTTTGTGAAGGCGATGACGAAGGTTCAAAAGTTGACGGCGATGTACTCGGATAACGAGTAGGCTCCAAAGTTAATGGAGAAGTACTCGGCTGTTTTGTTTCCACTACAGTCGGATTGCCAGTAGGAGACCATTGTGTAAATCGATTAAAAGTCGGATGTTCCGTAGTTGGACCTTCACTAGGTGTATTTGACTTATCACAATCAAATTCTTCACAACATTCCTCTTCTGTTTCAAATAGATATCCCGTGGCAATTGAATCATCATCCATCCAACTTGGATAGTTTGTACCTAATATACAAGTATGACATGTAAATGTATTTGTTGTTATACAAGTTGTACGTTGTGGATACCAATAGTTTGTTTTTGTTGTTGGCTGTAATGATGTTGGTGATGGCGGTGGTATTGCTTGACTAGCAACTGATGAGGATGGCGAGGGAGAATTATATATTGTTGGTATTGAAAATCGACCACTGGTTGGCTTAGGTGTTACTGCTGATGACGATGATGCACCGCCTAATAGCTCATTAAATCGATCGTCTGTATCTTCAGTTGCCGCCGACGATGACGATGGAGATGCTACCATCAACTCGTCAAATCGATCACTACCGCCTGCAATACGAAGTAGATCATCTCGTCGTAGTTTTCTATTAGTCGACTTTCTATTAGTATTCTTCTTGGATATCCTCTCTGCATTAATGAGTATGAATTGCAATAGTATTGCAATAAATGTTATTGATTTCATCGTCTCTACTTATATCGATAATCTAAGGTATAAATATATATCAATACTAGGGACGGCGCCGCCTCTAATATACTTGTCTCTGAAGGGGTGGAGGGGGGTGGGTTTGCAAAGTGGCGGCATATTCGCTATAAAATCGAGGGGGCCTGTTAGGTACCTTTATGTACCTGTAACAGGGACGAGGAGGCCCTATGAATGGGGACTTTCTTGCCACCTGAAAACATAAAATACCTGAAAAAGTACGGTAACTCGCCAATTGCGGCTTTCTGTATTGGAGTGTATTTGTTGATTGGTTGTATCATGCTGGCAATAAAAAAATAGTATTGCAATCCGACTTTATTATGAACATCGAACAATTACCAGATTGCTCATTGCAACTCATTGCAACATATCTGCCTACTGTTTCACAACAGTTTATGGCAATTGCAATGACGGCACCATCTTCATCGTGGGTAAAATCTAATCAGATTGGGCAGCTAAAGTTTTCTGATGCTGGAAAGGTCTTATTATCAGAGACAAGCTCTGTTGATGTCATTGACTTTCGTGAAGAATATTCATTGCATCGTAAATTAACGGATGATGATCTTGGTGCTCTCCTAGTTGCTATTGATGCAAAGAATAACTTGAAGAAGTTGTTTCTTAATATGCGAGACCAATACGGTGGTGGCGGTACGGATAGTAGAGGGTGTAAGGCAGTTGTTGGGCATGGTTTAGAATGTCTTCGAAATTCAATCGTTCTCGTGCAAATTGATGTCAGTATTCCGAATATCAAAGAGGAAATCGTTATTCCTATCCTTGACAGTATCATGACAAGTGAAGGTACTTCATTAATGCATATCCAAATTCCACAGTCATGGCGTGGGAATTATTCTTTTTTACAAAGGTGGGATCAGTATTTGTATAAAACAAAAGCAAGGTGTGATGATTGTGGTGGGAGATGTGGAAAGGGCAAGCATGGGATGGGTAGGAGTCCATTGATTGGTGACGGATTGCAAGTAAAGACTTGCTATGGTTGCTTGACAAATTCGTGCTGTCATTCTAACAGCGGGATGTGGTGTTGGAATATGCCTGAACATTGCAGCAAATGTGATCGTTATTATTGTCGTAATTGTGCCTCAGTAAAACAATGTGGTGGCTGCTCAACTTCGTTCTGTGATATTTGTGAAGGTGAAGACGTGATGGAATGCTCAGGAGAGGACTGTGATGACTTTGATGGTGGGGCCACATTTTGTTCTGAATGCGAATGGGAAAATATCTACAAATGTACATGTTGCAATAGTGTATACTGTGATAAGTGTTCGAAGCGAACTGAATGTGGCGAGGATAATTGTGAGATAGTTGCCTGTGACGAGTGTGCACATGATTATGAATCAAGAGATATTGTCCCTCATGAGTGTCGCCGGTGTAAGGAAGCATACTGCAATAAACATCTATGGGAGAACTACCAACATGAGAAGAATCAGAACAGCTGCTATATGAGGGATTGTAGTGGTTGCCAAAGCCTCCTTTTTCCTTTGCTTGAGGAGCAGAATGATAAGTTGAGCAAGGAAATTGAAGATCTAAAGAGTAAGCTGGCATCCATGTAGATAGAGTGGTCAAACATCAGAGAGAAGTGGCTGTCGGGATAGCCGTTCAATATTTTTAGAGAAATGGAGATACTGATATTGAGCATTGCAGAAGGGGACCATTTAGCATAAATTTTAGGTCAATTAAAGTAGAACTAAACTTCCATATACATCATGTCTCTACATCTTCAACATTCTCAAGCTACCATCTCTACACAGACTGATAAATGTACCATCCTTTCCATTGATTAGCAAGTCCACAACACAGCTCTGAAGAACTCCCGATTCTATTTGTCTACCTTGATGACATTGCATGTCACCCAGTCTTGAGCCTGTTGATATATCCCATCCAACAATCTTACCATCATTCCCACCGGACGTTAAAAGTACATTACCAATATTCACTAATAACTCTATAGCACCATTGTGTATACCAATAAGATCATATCTCAAGCTCAAGTTTGGAAGAGAAGAGTTACTACCAATCATTCTTGACTTATCTCTTGAACATTGTAATTGCCAGAATCGTACATCACCATTATTCGTACCAGTAATGAGTAAATTATCATGTATTAACTTTGCTCGTGTTACAAGATGTCCACCTGGCTGGGTGGAGGACTTGTACTTCTGTATTCGTCTGAACTTTTGTCCTGAACAAGTTGACAAGCCTAATAAATCTTGATCGGACTTTAACCATAGTGTAATATTGCCATCACGGTCACCGGTTACTAGTACAGACGAGGACTTCTTGGTACTTGATTGAAGTACAGTCGATGCTAATGAAAATATTGGACAATCATACGAATTACTGAATGCCAATACTGATTGCTCCATGCTAAAGTTTTGTTCGGAGTTCAAGGCATTTGGATAGAAGTAAACCTTGCCTCCACAACAGGCAGAGAAGAGAACTGGAACATCTTCGTCTTCGCGACTTGATTTGCAGTTGACAAATGTAAGATCAGTAACCTCACTTGAATGTGCATGACATGATGAAGAAATTGCAAAGTCGTATCCATTGCCGTCGGAATTGAGGGTAGCAGAGACAGCATCAACCCTTCCCGAAGCATATCCAAGAAAACAAATTGGTCCATCTTGTACATTCAAATTACCACATTGAATAAGTGATAGAACTTGCCCGCCCTCATCATCAGTACCAAGAGCAAGAGTTGGCTCTAGAGCAATCCGTCCAAATAACGAATCCGACATGCTATTAAATATCCTAATACCATTAAAGTCACCTCGTACAATAATTGGTGCCTCCCAATCACCATCATAGTCATAGTTTGGTGGACGTGGTAGATCTTGTAATATACACATACCAAAGTATCCATTACAATATAAAACACCCTCTTGACAATGTTCTGGATTGTCATAATAGATTGCATCCAATTCGTCCTGTTGAGGTAATATACCAACAGTTGATCGCAGTTGACGTGATATTGCCGTTGTTAGTGGTTGGATAATATTATGTACCAATCCTCTCCGTAGGTTATATATCATTGCCCATCGTTCTTTCCATGACATGTTTTCACTATCGTAGTAATTTCCACGTATATTCTCAAAAGTACGTAAATACACACTCATTAATAACTTCTCCGAATGTACATTATTACTACCATATAATAACTTTTGTCCTCTTCTACTAGTCTTACAAAATGATATCAAATCGTTTATATTTGGTATATACGATGTTATTGTATATATAATATCATCACTTAACATGTTCATTGTATACTTTGGATTAGTAAAGCCATAACATAATACATTCATTTTTAAGGTACTTCGTTGCTGTATACTCTGAGTATTATTATTGGATGATGAGGATGATGATGGTAGTAAACTATACAATCGTTCTTCCAACTGTGATATATTCATATTAAATAAATCAATTAAACATTCAGCTGAATTATTAATACCGGTAAAGTTATTTCCATCATAATCTGGTTTATCATAATGTAAATGTGTGATACGACAATACCACGCACCTTGGACAGACTTTTTACATGTCGAACATTGTTTCATATTGATATACTTTCCAAATGCTTTACGTAAATCTAGATATGTCTTATTGTTACATCCTAAGAAGGTGTTATTGATAGATGTTGATTTATATACTGTTTGTTGTTGATGTTTCGGGATATTATCCTTCTTCTTACGATGTATAACTGCGTTATATATTATTGCTTGACGCATGTTTGTTGATTGTATGTTATCTCTACTCATTATTGATGTTAGTTCTTCTTGTGTACCCTTATCTTGTTGTTGTTGTTGTTGTTGTGTAGGACTACTCTTGTGTGGTGATAAAGTTATACTATCATCCTCTTTTGGAGAACTAATTGATATAGAAGCATGAGCAGCAGATTGCTTTTGGTTAGGATTAATCTTTCTCCTGCTGGATGATCTTCGATTGGTATCTTCTCTATCAGTTGCAGTCCTACTAAAGCGTTGATCTTTCATTTCTTTAACCTTTTGTGCTTTAATATACTTCTTTACTTCATCTAATGAATGGCATATCTTTGACTTCCTACCCTTGCTATTATTGAAATGAAATTCACGTACCCACTTATAGAAAGAGAGATGGCTGTATGTTAGTATCATGTGGTTTGTAAAGGCAATCGAATAAATACAAATTAAGGCTAATAAAGTAGTCAAAACACCAAGACTATATATTAAACACATTCGACGTGAATTCACACAATTAAAACAATACAAATACGGACGTTACCTGCTGCCGAGGACTTCTACTAACAGATTGATATTTTAATACTTCAATCCATCCATCTGGCCATACAAATGCAATTTTATTATCATCATCTGAATCTAATGACAATATGGAACCATACGTTGGTGGCGAGCGCCATATCTCTTGACGGTTATTAAACTTGACTGTTAGTGATTTGATATCGACAACTTCTTGTTCTTGTGCTTTGTTATCAGTATCGATGTTGGAAGATGCGTTGGATGATAAATCGCTATCGTCTCCGTTTGTGGCTTGTCGCTTAGAAGATAGCATACATGCTACTGGTTCTTCAGCCATCATACACTATAATTAATTGCAATATACCAGCTCTAAACAATAACTTAACTCAACAGCAACTTCAGACTAACTTATCTCAAAAAATTCTAAAAGGATACCAGTGAATAGTATCCTCTATTATGCATGTATTCCCTATCAACATAAACGTTACGAGACTTATATTCGTCGAAAGAACGTTAAATACAGAGGGAGATGGTATGTTGACAGGAACAAGCAAATAGCCAAAGATCGAAAGCATCACAACAAAACTTATCTCAATTCGTCATAAGACCACCACTAAATGAAGATCGGTGTTAACGATTACCTAGTCAATCTATTGACCATTGATATCGTAAATATGATATGATTACTTATTGCAATACCAGTGATATTTCCAGCCCACTGATTGTTTATTGGTATGCAAATATCAAATATCTTAAAAGGATACCGCTAAGATCTTTGTTCAACTTTCAATTTGTTGATGGGTGATATTACGGTGATGTTGTTTAATTGTTTAATAGTATTGGTTATATGAATATACTGGGACGTTGGTGGATATACTAACAGTATTTATTATCATGAGTTGCAAATCTTCTTTATGGCATATAAAAGTGTTGCTTTGTTGTCTAGGTGCACTGCCTTCACACATAGCATTTTCACCGAGTACATCATTGACATCATCGAGACTCAATGATAGTATCTCAAATCTATCATCAATACATATATCAACATATAAGAAGAGAGGTAGAATAAGAAGAATATCAAATACAAATCTATATGATACACCACAACAACAACAACAACAACAGACTGAGGAACCATTCTTTATGCAAGATGTTGATAATACTAATAATATGAATGCACAACAACAAGATGTTATGAATGGCTCATCAAATAGCGGTGGAATGGATGCATATACACAACAGATGGAACAATTTGCAGCAGCTCAGGATGATGTATCTGAAACTCAAATAGAATCACCTTCTCCGCCGCCGCCACCTATGCAGAATGAAGAATATACAACAACTGAATCAACAACAACATCAAATATCAATACCAATAACAAGAATAATGAACCAGCAATAAGCAATGTCGATGCACGAGTATTAGAATCAATATTACAAGATGGTAAATTAGATTTATCATCTGAATATGAAGTAAAAAAGTTATTAGAAGGACCACGATTACAAGATAATGAAGACTATCCAACATCACTATCAGATGAAGAACAGAAGAGAAGTGATAAGTATAAGTCAGAACTGCTGCAGCGTGTATCAGATAATGCATTTTGGAATTCAATAAAAGCAAAAGGCGAGGAAATAATAGACTCGGCGGCAATCTACATTGCCAATCGTATTGAAAGGGATACTAAAACATTAGCAGCAGTGGGATTATTTACATTTGATCGTATAAGAAAAGATATTGGACGTGCCTTACCGGCCGCGGGACGTGCCACTCGACAATTATTATTATCAAGTAATTCAACCTATGTAGAGCGATTATTAGATGTTACTGATCAAACACCATTTGCATTACCATCGGAACGATCATTAACTAATCGTGATATTGTTGGTAGTGGATATGATGAATTGTATGAAGATTTGACTACTCCGGCTGATGAGATACGATCAGTTACAAGTGCAATACTTGATATATTATCAGGTAAAGAAATTGATTATGATCAATCATCATCAGCACGACGTTCAGTGAAATCATTTGCACCAGCGGGTACATCACGAATGGCCGAACGTCAAAAACGTGCATATAAAGCACGGAAACAAACTGTCTTAAAACGTGAAAAAGAAGGTATTGATCGTAAGGTTGGACGGGCTATTGGTAGTGTATCAGATGCTACATGGGAATTTCGTAGGGAAATGCAAACTACTAAAGGACGGGAGGCTGGATATCGTAGTAAGGGCGTTCGGAAGGCATTGGCATCGGGTGCAACGCAATTGTTAGAGGCTGGTAGGGAGAGTAGTCGACGATTACTTAGTAATGGTAGTGAGAGTTCTGGAGAACAACAAGTTGAGATTGTTAATGATGATAACTTTGTAGTAGAAGTTACACCCATGGAAGAGGAGGAGATAATTGAGAATGTTATTGAAGAGATGACATTAGACTATGCACCCGATGGACTGCTTAGTCCACAATCTTATGTTGAAGAGAAGCGTCGGTTAATATCAAGTCTTGAATCATGTTTATCACAACCGAGTGAAACATGGCTAACTAAAGAGGCAGTTGCCGAGGCAGCAGAGTATGGCGTTCAACTAGATGGTGATATTTTAAGAGAGGTTATTACCAACATGGTTACATTGCGTGATCAGCTACAGAAGGATATGGAAGAAATTGCTAACGAGCAAGTTGATTTAAAGATGGAATTTGTTCAGACTGATTTACGACGGATGAAACAAATGGTTGATTCGGTATCATCCCTGTCTATATCTGCTGCTGGACAATCAGCTGCAAATTTGTTAAAACAAGAACTAGAAGGCTTTGTTTTAAGTGATACTATTGATGATATCATTGAAATTGAGTTGGAGAGACTTGAGCAACTGCTCGCGGAGGAAGTGGCTGCTAGAGAAGAGGAGATACGAGCTCGTCGACAAAGACAGCAACAAAAACTT
>Ga0214478_100936_pt1 | contig 16079 bp, 11 predicted proteins | sample M1_20Mar14CPVII9_2_FD_178001 | JGI IMG/M metagenome (GOLD analysis project Ga0214478, IMG submission 178001) | Marine eukaryotic communities from Monterey Bay, California, United States - M1_20Mar14CPVII9sort6BwellD7 | ecosystem: Environmental > Aquatic > Marine > Unclassified | place: USA...
GAAGATGATGATATTGAACCATTATGGCGCCGATTATTTAATGATATAGTAGTAAGAGATGATGGCTGGAATGCTAATATTCCTCCAGATAATAAGAGGATGGTCAGTATTGCAATGTTCTTCATGGCGGAAAATATCAAGTATCAAAATCCAACATAGTTGTTAGTTGATGCATAAGGATACCATCAGAGGTATCCTCCCCCCTTGCTTCCAGTCTCCACTTTCCTTTGCCGTGCTACGCTAGTAAAGCTAGTGTTGGAATACATAACAATCGTACATTTGGAATATGGTATCATCAAATGGTATTTCTATACTGTTAGTACTCAATAGGACTTCACTTTCTCTAAAAAACAAAGGAGTATACTCCACAAATCTCTTTCACTTTCTTTAAACAACAAACAACTATTCTCGTATTACAACCAACATACGAAGAACATACCACTACCTCTTTAGCTGATTTCACCAGACTTGGAAGGAGCGAATAGAGGCTTACCGGTCCTTTCACCATGAATCATACGAGCAACCAAGGCAATCAAGGCAGCACCTACAACAGATGCAATTGCGATACCGGCAATGGCACCACCGCTTAGGGATGATCTACCATCTGCAGCCGCATTGAGAGTGCTTACATCAGTTCCACAGTTGAGTAGCTTGGCCTTCTCAATGTCATATCCCCACTTGGGGCTCAATTCGACATTGCAATAGGGAGCGCTCTTTGGGAGAAGCTGATCAACTGGCTGCTCAAGACCGGCAAATTCTTCCTCGAGGAACGTGGCTTTGTCAATCGCATGGATGATGGCACGACGGACGGAAATATCATCCATGGGAGCCTTGTTACCATTGAACACGAGAAGAGAGTGCTGGATAACGTCACTATGACGGACATCGAATTGATTGCCATGGTTAAACTTGATATCCTGAACTTGCTTGGCATTGAGTGGCCCTGAATTTGAAGTTTATCATGATGACAAGCACATCCAAGAAGAGAGGGGGTATTTGTTAGTGAAATTGTAAAACCATATCTATAAACCCTAAGCAACTCATTCAACAACTGCCATACTTACCAATACCCATAGCCATATCGAGATCACCAGACATAAGGGCAGCCTCTACTTCCTCAACACTACCATACTGAACAGCCGTGAGGGTATCAAAGCCTGGAGCAGAGCCCCAGTAGTCAGCATTTGATGCAAAGACAACCTCACTATCGGAACCATCCTCGGCAGCTTCTCTAGAGACAAACTTAAGAGGGCCAGTACCGATTGGAGCCGATAAGCCAAGACACTTGACATCCTCTTCAAGGAAGTCCCACTTGCTACCGAAGTCCCCTGATTCACAAGAGTTATGTAAGTCAGGATCCGAATCTAAACCCTCAGAAAAGGCAGAAGGAGAAGCAAAACGAAGTGGACGAATGTAGGTCAACTCTTGAAGCAGGGGATAGAAGGGACTAGAAGTTTCAAGAATGAGTTCATAGTCTCCGTTGCATGTCCACGATTTGAGGTGTTTGCCAGCACCGAACCACTGGTGTCGTTGTTTTACAACCTCGGATAGGATGTGGTCGAGGTTTAACACGGCAGCGGGACAATTCCAGGCAGTACCGTCGTGAAATGTGACGCCTTCACGGAGTTGAAAGGTAGCACGTTGTCCTTCTTCCGTTGATTCTACCTCCCAACTTGTTGCCAAAGCAGGTACAATCTGACCGTCTTGTCCGTAACTAACAAGACCCTCATAGATCCAATCCTGTGCCCATAATGCATTAGGTGAATACTGATGAGGATTGATTGGTCCGGTGGAGGAGAAGAGCGCTCCAACTCCTGGAGCGATGGTTACATCCCTAGAACCAGACACTACCTGAATAGTACCAACAGGGATTGCATATGCCTGTGTCGAAGGCGTAAATCCAGCCAAACGTCGGTTTAGGACGTAGGGGATACGAGTACCCCATAAAGGCATGAACAGAGATTCAGCATGTACATCTTCCATGATAGACCGCCATTCAGACTTAATCTTTGACTCATCCAACTCAGTTTGTACACTCTCAATACGTTTTACTAACTGATCACGGGTTAGTGGTGGCTGGAGATGTATATTGTGTGTAGTGTGTGTATGTTTTCAGTGATTTAGTGAAAGGATGTATTGATATTATTGATGAGATATTATATGAACAATTGGCAACAACAACACATGTGTACTCCCTAGTATCTTCTTCTTACCGTTAAATTCCCAATAGCACTATATTCAACATGAGCTGGTACCGCCCAACTAGCCATGTAACTATGAGGATCATAAGGAGCTCCCCATGTTCGTGTGAAAAGGACCGAATAATCACCCTCCAACTCGGCGGCAGTATACTCGGTTGAATTCAAGAACTGATATTAGAAAGAAGATTAGTTATGTTAGTATTAGTATATGTATTGTTGATTCAATAGTAGACAGCAACGATATGGTTAGATATGGTTACACGAGATGATACAGCTGCCATCTGCCATTGCCATGATTGTTTCTGATGTGTTATAACTTACCCTCGTGTTCACCTTGATGCCTATCTCTTTCAGGTTTTCAACGATGTCATCCTCAACGGACGCCATCTCAGGATTGTTATCCTGGACAATAAAGTCGATTTCGATATCCCTGCATGCCATTATGTTTGTTGGTAGTAGTAGTAGTTGCCAATCGTTGCAATAATTGTGTGGTTACATGAGATGAGGCAAAGATTTTTTGAGGATACCGCGAACCCTATCTTAACCCTAACCTTTCACTCAGGACTTCACTAACTTCAACAGGTTAAATCCTGGCTCCCCCTCTACATAGGAACTGAGGGGGTGGGCGGGGGTGGATAGGATTAAAACCATACCAAGGGATCAGATAGAAAGATACTTCACTGACTTCAATTGTAACGAGAGTAACTCTATGACTTGTGATCAAACCAATTCAACTGTAACAAGAGACTCTAACATGAAGGAGCTTGACTTGTGATCAAACCAATGCCTCTACTTCCATTAGATTCACCAACGGCACAATAAAACATGTACCACATCTTGTCTTTCCATATCAATGATATCTTGTGTGCATATTGTTTATCAAGACCAGACGGATTTGACCCAGCAGTATATAATGGAATAGGATCTCGTATCCAGTTGATTAGATCCTTGGAGTATGCAACCATAATGTGAGCTGCCCCTTTGCCAACTCCATAGTAAAACATTACCCAGTGCTTCTCATCTCTATCGAAGAAGACTTTGGCATCGGCTGCGAACTGTGTATCATATCCATCATTTATGGTATCGTCAGTACTATCTCCTCCTACTCGAAGTATTGGATTGTCTTCGTGTCTTACCCAATTGTGTAGATCTGTAGATGTTGCAAGTCCGATCTGTTCTACCCACTGAGGCATTTGCTTTGCATTATAAAAGTTGTAGTACATACCCTCATGTTCCACAAGCCAAGGTTGATAGATACTGTCTTTCTCCCATTCCTTGACTACTCCGGGACCGTAGATAGATAGTATACTTTCATCACTTTCCTTTTTCCAAACAAGTCCATCTTCACTTGAGGCCAAGCCTTGAGAGCCCGGATCAATCTCGTAACCCCCACTGGACGCATAGGCACCAAAAAGAGAGTAGAATTTGCCATTCAATCTCTTCAAGACCCTGGGAGCATTTATATCATAGCTCTTATATAGGAATGCTCCTAACACAACTCCTCCATAATCAAATGATCCCTCCTCTCCATATCCCATGGCCAACTTCGCGTTAGACCAGTGCAGTAGATCAGTCGATTCAGCAACAAAACTTTGATACCCTTCACCATCATAACCGACAAAGCTTATGTAGAACTTGAGGTCATCTCCTGGAAGTTGATAGACAGTCGGCACATCCACCATTTGTATTCCTTCACATCCAACTATCCGAACATCAGGTTCAATAACATATGACGGATGATGATTCCAGCCCTTGTACTTCTTCGACCATGTGGAGATATCTAGAGATGAGATTAGACTCTTCCGAGCAAAGATATGCCTACCACTGCTATACCTTTTGTTCATTAGCATCATAGAAGTACCATTTGGCACAGTTACTTGTAGATTCTCTGCATCTAGCTGCACTTCAATAACACCAAATTTTGTATCAATGGTGGTGGAAACTGTTGAACAGCAAGTAAGAGGATCGCATGTCCATTCCTTCCAGCCATTAGACAGCGGTCGTAGACCGAGAATAATCTCTGGATATAGAGCACAAGGTCCAGCACTCCAAGCATGACATAAACTTCTTGCAAATAGTCGATCGTAGAACTGAGCAATATCTGACACATCCTCATTCTCATTAAATGCCTCGAAGAAAGTAGTTGCATTACAATCTATCATTCCACCCCAATATGATCTGACACTTTGTAATGCCGAAGTGCGTTCACCAAGCTGAGCAAGTGCTATTATCTCCAAGTGTTTCATATATGGAGTTGATACCGGCGGTGATTCATCACCTAATAAGACCTTTCGTGATTGATCAAATAGATCTTTACATCGACAAATCACCGTCCAGTGCTCATCACTTGAGTTTGGATTCCACCACTCGTCGCCGCGGGCTCTATCATCAAGACGTTTGTAGAGACCAGATATAACTCCTAATATGTGTGAATGACGAGGAAAACCGTGTTGTATGTCCTCCATCTCGAGGTAGGAGTTCTCTAACTTCGTCTGTGTATCACTCAATAAAAATATGAACTCCTGTGCACTCTCCTTTGTATCGTCATCGCTGACCAGCTCAGCCATCTGTTCAGCTAGTGAAATGCCGCATCGAAGAGCATACCACCAGAGTATCTGCACGGCCGCAGTCTTGTCAATATCTTCATTCCAATCAATGAATATCCGATCCGAGTCTTCTTCGTTGATAATATACCATCCCTTCTCTTTATCACTGCACATCTTGATCAAGTATTGTAGCCTTTTCTCAATTGACTTCCATTCTTGTCGAAGAAAGTGAATGTCGTCATAGTACTTCTGGTAGAGCCAATGAGAGATAATGAACCAAAAAGAGTAGTCGACTATGCCGTTAACATGGCTGTCGAGAGGTGTGAGTATTGAATCACTACTATCATCTAATATAATATCCAATCCACATCGTCCTAATATCGTCAAAGTCCATCGAATGTACTCGGTATCAACAAAAGAGTAGGCATTAGCAATTAGACTTAGTGCTAAATCGCCTACCCAAGGCAAACGATCGCGTTTAATGCCATCAACAATGAAGTTGTTATGTATGCAAAGTTTAAGCGTGTATGCAGCAGTATCATGAATCTTTTTTTCAATATCATTATCACTGTGAAATGACCCTCGTTGAGTAACAAGTGGCGAATGAGCCTGACATGTAACTGTAATGTTGGAATGATAACTATTGAGAATGATTACTCGAACATATCGAAAGGCAAGGAGATGACAACTAGTCCATAATGTACTATCTGGTTGTTTTGAAGTGCATGTCAAGGCTGTACATTGTTCAAAGTGTTCTTCTTCGTCATTCAATGCCTCTGCCAATGTTTCACCAACACGCAACACAACTATTGGCTCGTTATTAGTATCTAATTTTGACTTAGGTATTGATATTTGTACTTTTCCGAGTAACTCTTTACCGACATCATATAAAAGTTCATCTTGGGTATCGTTATTGTTTGTTGAAAGCTTATTGGTTGGTAGGACAGCGGTCTCTGTATGTAAATACATTTGGTGAGGAAATTGCCACTCTTCAATATCATCTGCATCTCCATTATTAGCTGTCCAACAGGAAGTTACTGATATCCACTCTCTATCCTTTTTCCATTCCCAAAGTTGTTGTTGACTAAGGTTTGATGATTGTATCGTAATGCACGGAGGTGGGTATAACTCTTTTGATTCGTCATTAAGTGAATCTTCTTCTTGTTTGCTTTTGGTTGTATCATCTATCAAATCTTCATTACTTGTATCTAATTCTAAAACCAGATATCCAGATTGTTTCCCAACAAGATTGTTATTAGGTTGAATAATACCATCAGGAGTAGGAGATGGCAGAATGATATGATCATATAAACTTTCGATATCAAATTGTTGTATTGCAGATGATTTCCAATATATCTTCTTCTTAGTTGATGATATAATATCATCATTGGAATCATTACTACTCCATTCTATAGATAAGATTCTTGCATTAGATCTAAATTCCAATAAAGCTATATCGTTGCCGTCATCTCCTATATTGCCACAATCATTAATCTTAGTTCTAAAGTATGCATGTGATGAGTTCTTCTGCCATCTACCGGGATACCATACTTGTAACTTTGCAGCCTTTACCTCCTGTTGCAACTTTGTATGATGATATGTTTCTATTTCTGCTGGTCCATAGATTGTTTGATATTCAACCTCTTGATCATCCTTTGTTGATGATAAAGTACTGCCATCGCCATCATCAAGGCTAGGGATATCTTTGTGTATCCAGCGGCGTGACATCTCTGCCATGGTATTTGAGATCCTTCTGACTAATAACTAGCAAACCACGAGGTGCGTGTATCACTGTATGTCCTCTATCCTAACGGTCATTTATTCGTATCGTCATAATCATACCAATAAAAGATTTCATATCAACAATGATATAAAGTAGTTTATACTTTCTCATCGACACTGTACACTTTGTTCTACTGGCCTTCAAAGATGAGATGCCATTGATAAGAATATTTATACGATATTAACTTCTCACATCCACAACATGGAACTCGACAGATAGACAGACGCTACCAAATTAAATTGCTTTTTGTCAACTAGCTTTTTGTTGTGCAGACACAGCGTGCGTACTGCAAATCAGCTTATGTACAGCTAATGTGTCCAAATTTGACATCAGTGTTCTCATTTTCTGGGATTGAGTAGTCACACATCGGTATCCCCGTTTTACAAGAATAAAGTGGAATGCTTGTCCGATGTGCTGCTATCCCCCCCTTTGAACAACAGTACCTAGTGGCCGCATATAAGCTTTTCATTGCTAGATACTCATGCTTGTTTGATATACCTACACCTTCTATTTAAAAGAGTGTACATACCATCGATAATTTGTGCATATCATGTGGACATAATCTCCACTCACTTTTTTACACACATATTTAATTTTTGTATCAATCATTCTATCAAACAATGAAGAAGAAGCGTAGCGGAAAGAAGAAATCTAATACACAAAACAACAAACCTAATAATAGTGGCACTACCGCTAAGGTTACTATTGAACCTGATAAACATCACAATTGGTCACGTCCCTGCTCTGCATTGGCACATGCAATTTTGCAAGAGACTCTACCTGCATTGCCATCTTCTAACGGTGTAGTAAAATGTTGCGGCGGAGACAGTGTTGTTTCTTCCTCGGAATGCCTATGCTTTTATTGTCAATTGGCAGTAGACAAGGATGCATCAGGGAAAGAATTAACAACAGGGAAATTACTTTTTACACAACAACCTCTTCTTGCCTTTATGATTCTACGGCACATGCTAGAAGAGCGGAAGAAGATACGGGCAGCTGAGCAGAATGGTATAGTTGGTGATCAAGAGTTGGATAATCTTCTAGATTCATATATTGACTGTACCGAAACTTCAAACATAATTGATAACGAGGCTAAGAAATGGGGAAGTAGAGATCTCGATTCATTTGTTGCCTATCTTGCACAGAAGTATGATTGCCAAAAGAAGATAAATAAACAAAATCCTCTGAAGCTCAAGGATATACCCCCAACCATATCAATTGAATCAATCAATAGTGTACTGGAATCAGTAAAGTGCCGCAGTTGTCGGTTCTCAGCAAACTCTCATCTACAGTAGTTGCTTGGTGTTGAAAAGTCGAGGGATAATGATACAACCAAATCAAAGGGCGCTACTACTGTTATTTTAAGTGATCAGGCAATGGATACGGTGGATTCGGAATCATTATATTTAGAACTCCAACCAATCACCCATACCAGTGATGACGTCAAATATTTGCAAATCGAGGCTACTTTGAAAGAAGAGGGCAGTTGTGCATTAAGTTATCCCTTGAGTACACAAGATATCATCAATTTAACAAGGTTCAACATTCTACCGGAGAAGATGAACACGGGAGATAAGATAGACAGTAATAACAATCCGGTGGGTGATGATGAGCTGACCGAAATAGCAAAAGAAGCATTTACAACAGTGAGGGACTTTGAGACCAGGTATGAAGTGGCTGGATCGATATACAATTCAATAGTATCGGTATTAAAAAAGATAACGAAGGTGTGCGAACGTGAATATGAGGACGACGATGAATCGGTTCAAGTAACACGAAAAATGTTGTTAGAGTGCAATGTGAATTGTGATATAGTGATGAAGAAAATTGGAGATCTATTACTTCTACTCTTCAAGAAAATAACGTTTGTGGGATGGTCAGAAACATGGGGGGAGACGTTGATGTCTTTCTTCCACTCTGTGTGGGATGAATATAATACCACATCGGATTCACTATTACAACCAACATCCTTTCACCGCAATGGTATGTCAGGTGTCTTCTTAAAAACCTCTTATTTCCATCGATATGATCATGGGAGTGCAATGCGTAAGGAACGTGATAGTCTTCAAGAATTAGTAACGAGTAAGACGAGTGCTATCTCGAAAATGTTGAAAAGTTTGACAGCCTATATCAATGGGTCCGCTGCAGATGATGATCCGAGCCCTTTGGTGATTCTCTGTGTTATGGAGGCATACAGGACGAAAATTGAGCACCTGGAGTCAGCTGATGTTATGAATCGAGAGGAAGAAGGCTTGTTTATGCAACTCATTTCTGCACGTATTAATCTGTCCCAAGTAACAACGAGTAATAAAGATACCGGGGGAGTTCAGTGTATGAGCGAAAAGTACAGCAATGAGGTAGAAACTTTGTGCAAAAAGATAAAGAGGATCATATCAACAATGGGGCCAGATGTTGCATCAGCTAGAATCGAGTTCCTTGACAAGGCTTACAGAGAAAACGAGTTGTCTTATGATAAAATCCGAACTGTCATCGATCATGTGTCTGCTCAGGCCGCTTGGACGGGGAGATTGGAAGATTTTGAAAAAGTGAAGAAAGATGCCGAAGTTGTTTGCAATATGTCAATATTACTAGAAAAGTCGTTTTGGGACGTCATGCAATGGTTGACAGTGTTATGCTCGCGGCAGTGTAAAGAGTCGGCAACAAAGTCCTTAACACTGCCTCCCCGTCTCGAGACTTGGCTGGATACTACATCAGGTAACAACGCCTCTCAGGCTGACAATCTAAAGCTTACTTGTAGTGGAGGTGGTGAAGAGAACCGAGTATCAAGTGTCTTCTCTAGCTTAATTTACCGTTGGTTGGAGGCACGATGTGCAGAGTGGCAAGCAGAGCTAACAAGAGACGAGCTACTAAAGTCAATGGAGGAGCCTGCGACGCAGGCAGTATCACCACGTAAAGGAGGCCGCAAGTCAAAGAAGAAGAAGGCTGCTACTAACTCAATTGGAGCTAAAGCATCTAGTCTTAGCCGCGACGAGAAGATCGTGTCATCTCATGTACCGGAAATTGTTCAGCAGAAGGCTGATAGTAAATGTGATGCATCACATAGCATAGATGATGATCAACGGAAGAATCATACTATTAGTCCGGATGAGGACGAGGACGAGAAGATCTTCGGTGGCGAATATGACACAACTACTTCATCTAATGATGAACAGATTACCTCAAGTCCCAAAACAACGGATCAATTGGTAGTTCCGAATAGTTCTAGCGATGATAAGGCCGAGGAGAAGATATATGAAGACATCAACTTGTATGAGAATTCAGATAATCAAGTGGGACAACCACAGCCTACTGAGAATGAGGTTTATATTAAAGACAGAATCGACAACGTTGATCAAAATGTGTTTACTCCGACTGAAGATTCACTTTGCACAGATCCTTCAGTGGTGGATAGCTCTTCTACTAGCTCTCACAATCATATGCACGAACAAGTTGATACACAGGAAGATACTCTGGATTATTTGACAGCCATACGATCTAGATTGAAAGAACAGTTCATTAGTGACAATGGTATTACTGTGGACAGTATTAGTCAAAATGTCAGGGCAATTCAGGCCCTCTTGTCATCGAATAAGGACATCTACAATCGTTGCCGAGGCTATATAGAGAGTGGTACCAATGAGAAGACAACATTTATCAAGGCTAATCATACGATTGTTGATGCGCATCACAATGAAGTTACATCAATGTTTCACTTTGTGACCTACCCTAAGCACTGTCGATTGGAGTTTGACACAAATCCTCTCTCATCTGTGCCATTTTCATTGGACTTTGGAGATATAACAATCAGGCTGAGGCATATTGGGGGTGTTGACAGTAATGAAGCATACTTTATCAACTATATGGCTCTGTTCGAGAGCTTAGTAATGCTACATGATGATGAGACACTCGGCCCATACCTTGCCAAATTGAGAGATCATCTTGCAACTGTTCAAGCCTGCCTGTCAAAGATTAATGTTTGGTTATCGACTCCGTCCGGCAACATTAAGTATTTACAACAGACATTCGGAGAAGAGAATGTCAGTATCAAACAAGACAATTAATCACTTCTGTGTTGAGGGTTCGCATCAAGATCACGAGATATGTTTTCAATGTGAACAAAGTTTTGATCAACACAAGGTTGAACAGCAGAAAGTGCACGGTAGCAAAGGGGGGTTCCGCCGTTTGTGCTCTCATCCAGAAGATAAAGAATTACCATACTTCATGTGTAGCAAGTGTGATGAATTGGAGTCCGAGGCACAGTGTCCACATTACCAAGTAGAAGAGTCGTATGTTCTGAGGGAGTTCCAATTTGATGTATCTGATTCTAATACAGAGTTTGTTTGCAGTGGAACATTTGACAAATCTTTTGACATATCAAATGAACGGGAAAGAAATCAAATGAACAAGCTTGTCGAGTTTATGGAGATGATTTCAAAAGGTTAAGACATACAGTGTGTATTATCTTAGTTAAACGTAAATTCATTTCACTACAAAAGATGCTTTCATATACAAATGAACAGCCATAAATATGTTGAAAGCATTCAACACTAACAACTTGCCAAAAGTCTACACAAAAGAAGGTGACTGCAACGGTCTTTTATTCCATGACAGACGGTATCCTTTTTTAGGGAAACTGTGCAGCAGCAATCACAGTTGCAGTCTGCAGTTCTAACGTGTTGCTGTATTGGTAGAGTAGAGGGAGGTTATTTGAATAGCACTGTGCATATATCAAATGAGTAGCAACTCGATTTCAGCTGACGATCGGGGAGATGATGGCTCGGCTATGATAACCAACAAAAGTAGCAATGACAATTTGGACGATTGGCAAATTGCAAGCAATGAGGAGGAATTAGTATTACCCCCTGAGGTTTGGGCGAGCGTTATGGAATGTACGTATCAATATATTATTAAACATTTTACTTGTGTACCCCGTCCCTCATATCTAACCAGTGTTTCTGTGATATATACTTTTTTGTTTACATCAACATTTTATTTTGGTATAATTGTTTGGATAAACAGATCTACCATTTGATAATGTGCTATCATGCGGAGCTACGTGCCGTACAATTTTGCAAGATGCCATGCCACTAATTACTAAATTACATATAAACAAATCATCACAGCTTAATCTGGCTGTTACATCTCGGTTCCGTGATATAAAGGAGATACATATTAATTCACTATACAAACTAGAACTTGACGATGAAGGGGGTACAGATGTATGGATAGATATGAATACTAAAATCAGATTAGTGCCTTTTCTTACCAGATTTGTCGATTTAGATCGAGTTGTATTTTGGGGTAGGGATGATGAGGGGAACTATAAATCGATGGCAGATTCTTACTTCTTCGAGGGCGAAGAAGGATATCCAAATGAAGGACCTAGGGATAGTCTCAAGGCCTTCTTGGATATGATTAGTGGTGCTTTTGATTGCAACGCATTACGTAAGGATCTAAAGATATCCGGTTTGGTATGTCCCGACGCTAGCAATAGTCATGGTTATCGTGGTAATGATTGCAAAACGTGTGTTAGGGCATGTAACAGTTTTCCATTACAGGAGGTTGTTGAGTTTGAGTGCAGGGGTTCTTCTTCAAGCAATGGCAGGGCGGGCAGGTTATTTGGCTTAGATGTATGTTTAGAGAAATCCAAACTTGAGAGTATAATTGAAAGTAGAACAGGTGGGAGGAAGTTGTTACGATCTAAAGAACGTCTATTACGATTATTGGGTAGTGGAAGGCGTCACGAGATTACTTCTGATGAAGAAGAAAGAACTCTATACATTGTTAAATACCAACAAGAAGAATTAGATGAGATTAAGAGGGTGATTGAGTATGCTAATTCGAACATGAAAAGATTGGATTCTACGACAGTAACAGAGGCAATTAGATCATCATTCTTGGGATATGGTAGTAGTTTGCCTCTTAAGAATCAGTGCATTCTATCTGACGAATCCCTCCAGTATGTAAAGAATACTATTGGCCTCCCGATAGATAATGAAGTTTTTTATCGTTCTTTGGAAGACCTGATGGTGCATACACAGCAGCTTGTTTGGGCATTAAATCAAAGCGATGATGAATTGAATGAAGGTGCGAACGGGGAAGTACTTACTCGTTATTCAGACATTAGTCTTGATTGTTTAAAACTTCTCCGCCGTTTCTCAGAGGTAGAAAACAACCTACCAATCCAACAAATTAGCAATGTCATACATTGCTTAGTTCCTTGGTTAAAAAATGGAGTAGCTGATGATTTGAAATTAGAAGCTGCACACACGCTGAAGAACGTTCTTACGAAAGGTACTGACGAGAATAGACAGACGATTATAGACGCAACAGCTATTCCAAAGTTCAGTCAAATGTTACATTCTCCCAATGATTCTATTATGAAAATTGCATTACTTTTGTTAGTTGAAATTGCCACCAAGGGTGGATATGGTGATATTGTAGCAATTGGGAAATGCAATACAATTCGCAAGCTGATAATTCTTCTCGATTCGTCTAAATACGATGATTTTGTTCAGAGTTCATTACAGATACTTGTTGCAACAAAAAGATACTTGTCGCAACAAAACGACATGTCACGGTCCTTGCTTCTAAGTAATCTTGTCCGTATCATGACTAACAAGTCAACTCATCAATCTAGGTTACCAAACTGCTCAGTACTACTTCGTGAGATACTTGAGGCAGATAACCCTGGGCCTATTCAAACAGTCATCAATCTTGATCTAGTTCCTAGGTTAATTGAGACATTGTCAACAACTAAGGATGAAGCCGTACGGGTGAATTTAGAGCATGTTGTGGTTAGTCTTTTGGCAGGAACAAATGAACAGGTAGAATTGATTGTAAAGAATGAAGGGTTCCTTCCTTTCTTGGTTAGTCTCGTTAAGTCTCAACACGATACCTTGGCCGAGAAAACAATATCAGCACTAGGCAAGGTCGCCGGTATGAATAATCAACATGAGAACATACTACAAGCTGGTATTGTAGAGCATTTGCTACAAGTACTACAAGCCCCTACCTCTGCAACTGCGACATTGCAGGTTACAGTGTCAACATTGGCACTATGTTGTCGGGGTGGGAAGCTAAATAGCTTTTCCATTAGCAAAGAGTCGTTAAAGGTATCGACAATGCTTCTTGCGAACAACGATCATGAGACGATTGTATTCTCTTCTTGCTGGACGTTGTATCACATTCTACACCATATAACGTATGACGAGGTCAAGAAAGTGATAAACGTCGGATTCATAAAGCCTTTGCTCAAGCTTCTCCCCGACGCCCCACATCATGTGCAGGAGCCTGTACTGAAGTCCCTCCATCTCGTCTCAACAAGAGGAGATGAGTGTATCAAAGCCCTTTCTCTTCGTAATGGTATTCCTCGCTTATCTAAAACGTTATCCAACTCATACGGAATGAATCAAGAACTTGCAACTCGGACCATTTCAAACATTATAAGTGGCAACAGAGAACGGATACAGACTGCAATTGACAACAATGTAGTACCATCCTTAGTCAAGATGCTAGAATTAGTTAAGGACAAAGAGAAGCCAAACGAGGCCGCACTATGGACATTGTATCAGATGACAAAAGCTGGTAGTGCATCACAAGTCAAATACTTGGTAGTCGAACCAGGTTTTCTGGATCAATTATGTGACTTGCTGCCTAAGGATTGTAATACTGTGTCCCTTTGGATCTTGAAGAAAGTAAGTTGCACACAAGTTCAATTGTCCTCTTTCATACATTCGTGCTCATTTATCTTTCAATATCTGCTAGATTGTCAAAGTGGGAAAGGGACCATATCAGGTACTTTCTTCTGGAGTTCGAGAGGTTGAAAAGAAGCTTCAAGAACTCACAGATGCAAACCTACAACTTGAGCAAGACGCTGAGCGTGCTGAATTCCTAAAGCGGGAGAAAACTTGGCTAGAGGTTGACCAGCAGAATAAGTGTGTTCAATCATTGAAGAACGATAGAAGAATGCTTCTTCTAGAGCTTGGTAGTAACGATCAACGCTCACAGTGTATTGGGCAGAAGATTGGCTTTGCTGGTGCCGAGTCGCCCTTAGGGCAAGTATAGTAAGTGTACCCCAGTTGTCTGTCAATATGTACCTCAACTTGTTCCACTAAGTAACTCAACCCTTTTCTTAAGCATTCAACTCCAGACAAAAGAAAAGGAAGCAAGACAATTGCTAATGGCTGAGCTGTCTTCGACCAGAACTGAGCTGAGCCTAGCCAGTATAAAACTTAGGCAGCTACATGACAAGGCGGAGGAGATTGCGCTTATGAGGGATCAGCAAGAGCGCCTCACCCAGAGCGATATGCAGACAGCAATGAATAAGATAGATCGGGAAATAAAAGAGTTGTCAATGAAAACGAAGGAGTTCAAAGTTGTATTAGATGTGGATAAAATGAAAAGAGGAATCAAGAAGTTATTCGACATGGGTTCTGAAACTTCAAATAGCATCAAGAAATCAAAGAAGAGAAAGATCGGGGAAACTGAGTCTAACGTTGAAAATGAAGGTAGTCTTACTCCTGAGCAGCGGAAGGAACGACAGAAAAGTATTGCACTTCACATGACCTTGCTTATGCATTCATCGACATGTCGATCAACAAAGTGTTCTTCAGCCAACTGTGCCAAGATGAAGGGACTGCTCAAACATGGTGCAAATTGCAAGGTCAAGGCAAATGGTGGATGTAACGTCTGTAAACGCGTCTGGGCTCTTCTCCAAATACATGCTAGACAGTGTCAAACAGAAAATTGTCCTGTACTAAACTGCAATGCAATTCGTGAGTGCTATAGGCAGTTTGGATGGCAGCCTGTCCTTCATGAAAATAGCCTGAGGGGATAGAATATTTATATAATGAAAATCAGACAAGATATCTAGCTAATAACAACTATCACTGTCAATGACTAGTAAAAGACATCCTTCTAGAAAACATCTCAACTATGATGATTGTTTTAGATGGTGGATGGCCCTACAATCATGTTGGGAGTGTTCATCACTTTGTTATACATGTAGACAATGCCAAACGTCTACTATTATAGCACCTGCATGCTGTTATACCCCCACTTGACGACCAAACTTGCCCTGAGAGTTGGCAGAAAATCGAGATTTTTCCTGATCTGAGGCATGAAACCCACCAACATGGGGCTGTAAAAGTATGATGGAGGGCCCTACAATCATGTTGGGAGTGTTCATCACTTTGTTATACATGTAGACAATGCCAAACATCTACTATTGTAGCACCTGAACACTGTTATACCCTCAAGTAATGACCAAACTTGCCCTGAGAGTTGGCAGAAAATCGAGATTTTTTCATGATCTGAGGCATGAAACCCGCCAACATGGGGCTGTAAAAGTATGGTGGAGGGCCCTACAATCATGCTGGGAGTGTTCATCACTTTGTTATACATGTAGACAATGCCAAACGTCTACTATTATAGCACCTGAACACTGTTATACCCTCAAGTAATGACCAAACTTGCCCTGAGAGTTGGCAGAAAATCGAGATTTTTTCATGATCTGAGGCATGAAACCCGCCAACATGGGGCTGTAAA
>Ga0214478_100937_pt1 | contig 16066 bp, 14 predicted proteins | sample M1_20Mar14CPVII9_2_FD_178001 | JGI IMG/M metagenome (GOLD analysis project Ga0214478, IMG submission 178001) | Marine eukaryotic communities from Monterey Bay, California, United States - M1_20Mar14CPVII9sort6BwellD7 | ecosystem: Environmental > Aquatic > Marine > Unclassified | place: USA...
GGGCTCTTACATCAAAGCATTCCGATAATGATGGGAACTGTAGAAATGGTGCGAGAATTGTTCCATCAAAACCAGGTAGATATAGCAGTATAGGTTTGTTCTTGAGCAATTGTTGTTCATATTCCAATACAGCGGGTGGGTATCCATCTTCTAATAATGGAGTTACGAATTGGATGTGATTGTTGCTTCTGCTTCTTTTAGATTTATCTTCATCTTTCTGCTGCTGTTTCTGCTTATCTATTCTATCTTTTTGTATAACTTGACGTTTGTCAATAGCACCAACTACGGCGTTTTGAAGTACCTCATTCCATGCATCATTCCTAGAAGATGATGACAAGTAGTGATGGTTGTTATGTCGATGTCGTGATGGAAGCACAAACGTTGTGGGTATCCTCTCTGAACTCACAGTGGCAGGGATACATGATAATACTATTAAATGTGTCCTCATATCGCTGTTTGGTTATATTATAATTACCTATGGCCTATGATGTGTAGGTATGTGATGAAATTGTGTTGAGCTAGAAAATTGATTTAATTGTCTCAATGTGAAGTTTAATACCTCCAGACTGTCTGATCTAGATAGAGCATGGGCGGACGGTATACGGTTGTAAGTATAGCGATACCAATCGACGCTACATACAATCTATCAGAGATTCTAATTATTAATTATCATCACTGCATACTAAATGGTAATTGGGAGTCTTTTAATTTCTCTAAATGGGACAATCTTTACGCACTTCATTCTTTATAGACTTCATGTTAGTTGGGTTGCCGGAATTAATATAGACAATATGAAGGTACAAAGCACATATATAGCTAGACAAATAGCTATAATATTAGCGGCTGGTATATTGACCTCGTCTGCATTTCAACTACCTCATAATAATGTATCGAGACAAAGAGTATTGCCTTCTTCAAGTACGTCCAATATATCACCAAATCATGGAACAGTATTAGAAATGGCAAGCAATAGTAGTGGAGGGGGTAGCAAAAGGAAACGCCGTAAGCGCAAAAAGGTAGATGCTGCAACAACATCAGCAACTGCAACACAAGATGCAGTCAAACCACCATCAACAACAATTGATACTGATGAAAAAGAAAAAAAGAATCAATCTGCAAAGGCATTAGCACAAGAATTACTTGCACAAGAACAAATGATGTATGATGAAGAGGATTTAACATCCTTTACACCACAAAAATTAGAAGAAGATGACCGTATTGCCGCAGCGGCACAACGAGCTGGATTCTCAGTAACACGAGAAGAGGAAGGTATTGATACAGAATTAGAAGATTTATTCGATTCACGTGAATTCTTACAACGTAAGCGTGAGAAACAGTTGGAAGATTCCGAAAAGCAAGGTAAGGCGAGCAGTGCTGTCCCCACAAAACAGAAGATTAAACGTTCGGATATTAAGGCATATACAAGGTTATTAGAAATGGACCCGTTAGCTGATGAGGATGATTCATACTTTGAAGATGAGGGTAAAATTGATGTTATATCGGCATTATTGGGTGATGTGGAACCAGGTGTAGGTGAAAGTAGTGATGAAACTACGAATAAGTCAGGAAAAAAGGTACAGAAGAAGACTAGCTTTTTAGGAATTGGTAGTGGTCCGTTGCAAGTTGGACATACGTTTGGTGCACTTAGTGTAATTTTATGTGCATTTGTGGAATATCCAGGTTTTCCATTGACAAACTTACCTGATCCACTGAGGGGTAGTTTACAGGGTGGTCTTGCAACTATTTATCTAATCAATGCAGTACTTGCCGTCTTTTCAGCAATGGAGGCTCCATCACGCAATCAAAGTCCAATTCTTTGGGGTGTTAAGACATTCGCTGTTGGGGGTATCGCATATGATCAATTAATGCAAATTCCCACTCCAAAAGAGTTGGCGGAAAGAGCTAGGAAGGAGGAGGAGTTGTTACAAAGAAGACAGGGAAGGAGAGGAAAGAGGCAGAAGTAAAGTGTTTTGTGGAAATGCGACGAATGAGTGAGATGTGTTGACAAGAAATAGTAATAACACATTCACTAAAGGCTAGATGTAGTGTGCAATCAAATGATGAGACGTGTCAATCTTAAAATCTAAGCACACTCTTATCAACTATTTTGTATATTAATCTAAGTACACTCTCATCATCTATTTCGTCTTTATTAGAGCTGAGTCATCTGATGCAACTAATTCAATCTCAAATACTTTCTCCTTGAGTAAGACTTGTGCGGTGCCTTCGACATCTATAAACTGAGGCCTATTGATTTTCACCTTGATTACATCACCTGGCTTGAATGGCTCAATTGCTTTAAATATATCTCCTTCCTTTTCAATAGTTGTGCTTTCTACCTGAGTTATGATATCTCCCATCTCCAACATACCATTAGAGGAGCGCTTCAACCCTTTCAATCCACTCTTTGCCGCCGGTGTTCCTGGCTTCACATCTAAAATTAAAATACCTTTGGTTATTCCGAGCGCCTGTCGTGCCTGATTGGAATCTAGCATTGTAATACCCAATAATGGGCGTACAACTTGACCGTTTTCAATCAATGTTTCAACTATAAACTTGACTGTATCTGATGGTATGGCAAATCCGACGCCCGCACTCGCACCGCTAGGTGAATATATCGCTGTAGCCATTCCAATTAGCTTGCCCTGTGAGTTTAGTAAAGGTCCACCAGAATTTCCTGGGTTGATTGCGGCATCGGTTTGAATGACATTACTGATTGGTCGTCCTATTGGTGACTTCACCTCTCGACCTATTCCTGATATTATCCCTGTTGTGAGTGTATGATCGAGTCCAAAAGGATTTCCAATTGCTAGGCTTCCCTGCCCGACTCTTAACCCTGTGGAAGTGGTCACTGTTATAGGCTTCAAATCTTTGATAGGGACATTATCAACTTTTAGTACTGCAATATCCTTTGTTGGGTCAATCCCAACCACTTTCGCTTTATACACAGTTCTCTTGTAATTAGTAAGAACAGATGAACCATCAGAGCCAATAGCCCCCGGCTTTACTGATGAATATTGTGGTTTAATTGTTGATGTACTGCTCGTTCCAGGAGTTAGTATAGCAACATTAGCTGATTGAGCTGACTGTATGACGTGAAAGTTAGTCACAATATGCCCATCCGTATCCCATATAAATCCTGAACCACTACCAACCGGTACATCCATGACATCTGTTGAAAAGACATCTTTTGATAGATGTGTTACATTGCAAAAAAGATTTTGAGCATAAGATGTTGAGCATGTTTGCAACATATGATAAGCACATGATGATTGAGCAGAGATATTTTTGTTTGTTGCAAATTCTGATAAAGATGAGCACATAACATACCTCTTTTCTCGGTAAATGTATCAATATAAACAACTGACGGAGCTACTGCTTCAAAGATTTTGATACGACTTTCCTCTGCTGTATCAGCACATAATCTGGAATCTACGTATGCCGATGCATCGTGTGTATTTAGAAGAAATGGTAACGGAGCTAATGCAAGTATCTTTCTTCTTCCTAATTCATATGAAGGTGTACTATTGTTATCTACATTTTCCTCTTCATCACCATTCTCTCTTACTCCTAGTCTTAGAGTTAAAATTGTTTTGCAAGTGATCTTCTTCTGCAATGAAACATGAGTCTGATGATGAAGTTGGAATGCCGATGCGGCCGCCGCTATTGTGGAAGTATATAGTATCGCTTTCATGGATTAGTTACTTCAATAATAGTATTTAAAGCTTATTTGTAGTAGTAGTCAAGGTATGTTTAAGTACAAAATTATTCACTAAACAAAATGATAGCCATCACGTGTGACGTGACTAAACCCCTAAGGGAATAGAAACTAGGCTTCCAACAAACAAACCAGAACTCCAGCCAATCCAACAGATCTGATTAGACTACCAGCAAAAGATTCCCATAATACATTATCCACTCCCATTGAATGATTAATGGCGGGAGGTTCACGAAGAAGTCGGCTAGGATGAATGCATAGGTGTACAAATGAGGAAGGCACGTCCGATAAGGTGGTTTTGACAGGGGTGTTGGAGTAGAGTAAGAGTGTAGGTGATACACAAGCCACTAACAAAACTATCCACCATAATTTACTAATTCCAATAACAAATCCACTGAACAAACTGGATGAATGTTCAGCACTTCGGACGTATTGTGCATAATTAATAATGGTAGAGTAAAATAACAGAAACCAATCACTCCATTTCTTAGAGCCAACAGATACTTTAAGACAGTTCATAATTGCTTTTATCCCCCAAACGGTCGCAACTGATCTCACGTCAAACGCTCGGCCTACTACAATCCAAGGATTGGGTAGTAGTTCATAGTAGAAGACAAAACAATTGACCCGACTCTCATAAATTTTGGATACCGACATAAAGAGCTTGCAATTTGCTAATCAAATGGTGAAGCAAACAGTGCAGCGGCAGAAGCTACAAGCCCTCCTATTATTATTACTACATTAGATATGGTAAAGTCCTACTACTACGTCCTAACCCTTGCCCTTCTAAGCGGTGGCGGCGGTACAGCCTCATATTTATCCAATGAAGGCAGTACTACCAATCCACAACAAACAAGAGAGATTGATATGCTCTTATGCAAATACTGTACAAAGGAAGCAACGAATGAGAATTCTTTAGGTGATTGCAAACAATATACCACACCACTAAATAAGTGTTACAATCCACAAAGTTTATACCCAAATGATGTATCGTGGGGTGATGTTGATATATTAGATGAATTATTACTGGATCATCATTTGAAAAGAACATTTTATAAAAGTAAAGATGGCACCTGTGATGGAAGAGTAGAGAAGATATCTCAGGTGCTTCTCTCAGGGATAATAGAGCCAAATAATAAAGATAATAACAACAATATAGATGGGAAAGGTGACTCATACATATTACCGTTGAATGAATGCGTCGGACCCTTCGGCAAGCCTCGACCTTTTGGTAAATTTTCATTACATAACGTTATTGCAGAAGAAGAATAAAGAATCAGCATATTGCAAATTGAAAGGGCTGAAAAGAAGAAATTAAAAAGGATTTTGGGAATAGTATTGCCAAACTTACACTGCTAGTTCTTACGAGCGGTTTTGTCGGTGTGTTGTAATTATTATTGTAGGATAGATTTTTGTAAAAACTAGTAATTGAAAGTAGATAGTGTGGTTGTGTATGTATTGATTCTGAGAAATTACATTCACTGACAGTAATGGTGTAGACATGCCAAATAAGTAAACAGTAAGCACTGCCATAGAACAACAAATAGTCACAGTAAGAACACAGCAGTAACATTTAAGGTTGATTAGTAAACATTATTGATGCTTATCATATTGTTTACTCATCATCCTCGGCCTCGAGTTCAGCAATCTTGGCATCCTTCTTAGCTTGAACATCAGCCTTCCTCTGCTCAATAGTCTTCTTAGCCTTGCGCTTGAAGCTCTTGTCAGGGGAGAAGCTCTTCTTCTCACTGGGAGAGGGATCCTCGCGGATCTTCTCATGAACACCCTCATACAACTCCTCAAGACCATCAGGCTCAATCTCGTTCTTGATGTATGAAGCAAACTGTTCCTGGTACTTGGTCTGATCCTCCTCCTCGAGGTATTCCATGTACTCTCCAACATGTCCACCAAAGATACGTTCACGGTGCATATCAGCATCATACTCCTTGGAATCACGGTCATATCCAGGGAAACGCTTCTCGGAGTGAGGAATATCAAGTCCACCATCGGCGGCACCCTTTAATGCACCGAAGATACGGCATCCAGTAGAAGTAGTCTTGCATCCAACATCAAGAAGAGCACGGAAAGGACGCTTGTCCTCATCGACCTCATCAACGTAGTAAGTGGTCTTACCAACCTGGGTAGAAACAACATTACCATCAATCTCGTCATTACCTTCATAGACATCATCTAATCCAACCTTCTGAAGGAGACGACGAGCACATAATAATCCAGTACAGTAAGCAGCGGCATAGTTCTTAAGACCAACATTTAGTCCATAACGGGGTAACTCAGTAGAACTAGCACTTGTCAAGATACGATCACCATCAATGAGAGAGTAGGCAATTTGACAGATAACCTGACGGTTGGTGAAACGTACAACAAGACGGTACTTGGGACTTTGGTACTTGTTCTTTGCTTGGCAGCACAAACGCTTACGTTGACGGTAGTCAGTCTTACCCTCGCGACGACGACGGTACTTGACTTGATAACGCTTGTAGTAAGCCTTTGACTTTTGGATTTTAACGAAGACCTGTTTGTTTGTAGAAATGTAGAGAGTATTGTGTGAGTATATATAATGTTTGAAGTACTTATCATTGCAATAAAAAAACATATCTATTCCATGATGTAAAGCAACACTTCTTATCTCCTCGCCACTGACAGACTCTAACTCCGCCCAAAATGCACACATACAAGTCAAGTATAAATAGCAACGTATAATAAAGTGATAAAACTCTATCCAGATCTATTAGACGTACCATCTTTATTAGTTGCAATAAATTATGTTGCTGTGAAATGGTAAATATTTATTCCACTTGTCAAAAGGAGAGAGGAAAATAAGAACCCATGCGGTATCCTACTTAGTAAGCGGTAAGGACCATCTCGAAATGTAGACAGGCATCTCACTCAGTTTATTATCCACGGTGGTTTGAATCCTACTGTTTTGTCTCTCTATATCACCTTTGGATTATATTAGTGCTTGATCCCCTAGTTCAGCCGCCTCAGAGCGCTCCACTAGTGCGGCACACTTGATTGGTGTTTAAGCTATGTACAGTTATTCTACAGTCTACTTCCTCATGTTGAATGCCTACCCTAATGATACTCTTTTGCTTATCATGCCTAAGTTCAACAGACTCATGTCATTTTATTGCTCATCTCTTGTATAACTGAATTGTCAATACTATTTGTACCTCCAGCATATATACCTTTTAGAAATAACTGTGCTAAAGCGCATAATAATCCCATGATTGATGGAAAGTACAAATTGAAATCTTTCAATAACAACAAGCCCACAACACTCCATAGACTGGAAGATGCGCTCATACGATTCATGAAGATGAATAGAGATGATAATAACATTTGTTAGTACATGCAGTTTTTAAAGACAATCAAAAAAAGATGCATGTAGGCCAAATGAAGCACTCAAATCATCAACACTTCATATTGACACATTTATTCATAAGGTAAAACAATACTAACGCGGACTTTCCTGCAGTTTATTGTGCTTGCAATTGTGAAGGGGAGAGGTATAGAATCAGCACTTGTTGTAGCAATGACATTCTTCACCGCAGCCAATGGAGACGCAAACAATATAATGTACCTGAGAAGGAGCAGTATAACAATTATGTTAGATAAGAAGAATGGTATGAAGCAAAGAATACTCAACAACATCATTGCAACATAATGCATAAGTAACTTCTTACATCAATACTCCTTCTTTGCCTACAATCTCGGCAGCAGTCTCTTTGTCAAGTTTTGATACAATGAACGTGTTAAGAAGGACGATCCATGATACTATAATGATATGTTGATGCATTGTTCCAGGTAATGAAGAGGCACCTATCGGACTATACTTCTTGAACTCCTTAAAGTAATAACTTCCCAATAATGCACCTGCAACGTTTGCCCATTTCACTGGATACAGGAAGAAGAATGATGTGTAAGCATACTTTCATGTCATATCTAGAACATAACATACATGCATTATGCATAGTACACAAAGTATACACTTACCTTGCGGAGAATCTACCAAGTAGCCGTACAAAGCCCAGATGACGCCATTTGCTGTCATTGATGAATATGGTAATAATGGTAGATTACCAACACTCTTTGTACGAGATACTTCTCGTATAGTAGGAAGAGGTGCTAAAGAGCATAAAACTGATGTTATCGGGGCCAATTGACTACACACATCTAGAAACTTTGATTGTGATCTTTCCTCTACTTGACCTCCCCTGAGAGTATAATTTACAACAGGCTTTGTTGGTTTTGCAAATCTTCTTGCCGTGCTTGTAGAAATGAGGCAGAATACTACTGCAATACTAACGATATTATGTTTTCGATTTGTACGCATGTTGCTTCTACTTTTTTTCTTGTGACAACCAATATTATAATACATATATGAGTATCTAATATTATCGCTCTTTGTTAATAATAATGATGCTCAACAATACCAATCTATATTTTCCTCCTATATTTCCCTCTCCAATACTTGGATTGTTCCTTGCCATCATCATCGGCTTAGCCATCAACTTGCTTTTTGGCGAGGCTAATTTTTCGATTCTTGCTCTCTAACTTGGTGTTGGGTTGGTGAGGAAGAATAAAGTCTTCAAGCAATGCCCCCTGAAAGTATAATGGTACCTCTTATATACATTTCCTTAGCTGGTTGATACGAGACATATCATTATGTATATTGATCTCATGAAGTTAAAGGATACCCTACCTAAATTAAGAAGGCTTGAAATTCAAAGTTATGTATATCTATATCATAAGATAAAGGAGAGAAAAGACAACTATGCCGGAGTTGAACTTCTAAAGATACCATCTCTTACTATTATCTACCTACTATCTGCCACCTCTAAACTGACCTAAAGAGAAGACCAAAATGAGTCTTTCGACAACTCACTTGATTGAAGAAGAGAGAAGAACTTGGCATTGGCTCGCATATTCTCGACTGTTTGTTGGATCTTACGACTTGACTTGGGCACTGGATTCGCCTTGAAGAACTCTTCAATCTCATCAGCCCTCTCATTTGAAGTGAACCCACCCGCACAGCTTACAATCACAGCATCCATGAGACTACTGCTTGCAGTACCAACCATATCCTTGATGGCTTGGAAATTCTCCTTCATGAAGGTAAATGCAATGAGACGTCCCTCACCAGACGAAGAACGAACAGATCCCATAGGATAGAAGAAATCCTGTAGTTTAATCTCTCCACTAATCGCCCACTCAAGTGTACTCTTCTTCAATTGTGGGTCGGTGACATGCCCAATACTACCAAGCACATGCTTCCTCTCGGCATTATCTGATGCTTGAGAAAAGTATGCCTTTACCTCGTCGTACTCTTTTACTCCTCCATTCTTGAGCACAATTTTGAATACAGAAGAGCGCATATCACTCGGTAGAGCTTCCATATCTCCATGATTTTGCTTGAATAGTTCAAATCTTCTTGTAGCCTCTGCCGACACAGAACTGTCAGCATAGCAGAAATTGGAAAGTAGACCAATCATCATACCACGAAGGAGAACGTCTAAATGACCGTCAGTTGGCTTACTCTCCCATCCAACCTTGTTGTATAAGCCCAACACGATCTTACTAGCGAATTCTTTAAAGTTCTTACTCATTGTTGCATCATCAGACGTGATACTGTCAAGTCCTCCCAAAATATCTGCAATACCACTCCAAACAATGTAGTCATCTTCATCAGTATAATTGGACAGTAACTTGATCAAGTTCTCTGGTTCCATCTTGTTTGCTTTGACAAGTGCATAACTATCAGTCAGTAAAGCGGCTCTATCAGCGGGAGATAAAGTCTTCGATTTGATACCAACACCCAATCTCTCAATCATTGTTGGAGTAAGTTTGACTCGCATGGGAACGTCCTGGCCAGCGTTTAGCTTAACCCATGATGATCCAGATTTTAGAGGTACAGTTACAGTTGCAGTCTTCTCCCTCATGAAGATCATATCTTGTTGAGTTCCCTCTTCCGTACATGTTAATAATGGGATACACCATTTCTTCAATTTTTCTTCAGTAGAAAGGGGAGATCCATCGCTTAGGAACCACTCTTGTTCTAACTGAAGTGTGACCTTATCATCCTCCCATTCTTCTCCGGTTACAGTGACCAAAGGAAAGCCCATCTGTTCTGTCCAACTAGCCATCATTTCCTGCACTGGCATGCCACTTGATTCTTCCCACGCCCTCCATAAATCATCAGTCTCTGTGTTACCATATGCATGCTTCTTCATGTAGGCCCCCAGACCCTTTTGGAAAGCTTTCATTCCAAGTACAGCCCTGCACATCTTAACTACAGACCCACCTTTACAGTAGGAGATGGCATCAAAGACCTCCTCAACCTCCTCGGCGTGGTGAATTGGTACCTGGATCGGATGACTACTCTTGAGACTATCAAGTCGAAGAGCGGCAGATAGATGACCACAAGTGAATTGATCCCACATCTTCCAGTTGGGAAACAATACATCGGCTGCCCAATTCTCAGCCCACGAGGCAAATCCCTCATTCAGCCACAAATCATCCCACCAAGTCATAGTAACCAAATTACCAAACCATTGATGTGCGAGTTCGTGAGTGACCACAGTACAAACACGCTGCTTTTGATTCGATGATGCCTTTTTGGGGTCAATCAACAAATCAACCTCACGATATGTTACAAGGCCCCAGTTCTCCATCGCTCCTGCAGCAAACTCAGGAATAGCAACCATGTCTAGTTTTGGTAACGGATACGCTATGCCAAAGAAGTCATCATATGCATCAAGACTCTTAATTGCGCAGTCTAAAGCGAATTCACCACTGTTACTCTTTCCTGGGGGGGTGTAAACCCTAACCATTACTCCATGACTAGTCTGTGCCTGGACATAATCAAATTCACCAATCACAAATGCCAACAAGTATGTACTCATGATAGGAGAATCAGCAAACGTTAATTCCTTCTTTTTACCACCAGCCAATGTTTTGTTGGATAACTCGGGCATGTTAGAAAAGGCATCCATATGTCTGGGTACTGACAGTGTTACACCAAAGATTGCCTTACGGGCTGGTTCGTCCCAACATGGGAATGCCCGTCTTGCATCTAAACTTTCAAACTGGGTTGATGCCATAATCTTACTTTCACCATGAATATTTGTATAACTACTACGATAGAAACCAGCCATTTCATTGTTTAAGAAACCATTGTATTCGATACTGACAATCTGGTATAGATGGAAGCGAATTGATATAATGAGGATATTACATTTTGAGTGAGGTGATATGTACATGTGAGATGAACATATAGAAGACAAATAAAGAAACTTGTATGATATGACGCAATACAAATATAACTAATAAAATAATATCATAATAGTATTTGACTTGATTGGTGCAATATTGAACATATCTTATACACTTACCAAAGTAGCACTAGCAGGTAACTTATCAGTGAAAACGAATGATACTGTAGTTGCCTTGAAATTAACACAAATCTCATCAGCTTTATGTATCGCCCCATTGCCATCTTTAACGATATAGGAGGCTGATTTATAACACAACTCTTTTGAGTGCATAATAATCTCATTGGTTGCAATATCATTAGTTGTCTGAACTTCGATGGCAGTATGGCCAGTGAAAGTATAGTTCTCAAAATCAGGAGTTAGTTTGATATCATACCTCGTCGGGTTGATTGATGATGGTAGGAGGACGCGGCCCTCGGCCTTAGTAGAGTTGGATGCCATGATTATGAATTATGATCTCGTTTATATTGATTATTATGATTATTGATATTGATAATCTTTTTGTAATGTTCGATAGTTGTTAGACAAGGTACATCCAAAACAGAGTTTTCCAACTTAAGCATGAAAACTGACAATTAGCAAACATAAATAATCTTGTTGCTCTGCTTTACCTAGGCCTCCTTGATGATAATATCTCATATAAGCTTGAATAACAATATACATATACAACGATCGAATAAGAAGGAAGTTAGAGGAGAGTAGGTAAAAAATCACATTGCAACAAATACAAGACAGACATAAGAACGAAAGAAGAGTACTACTCATAACTATCTAACCCAAGATATAAAATATTCCAATGGCATCAAATGATACACTTCAAACAATAGCCGGAGTGTTAGGCAATGTGCTAGAATGGTATGGTGAGTATACATTGAGTGTTGCTCGTATGATATGTTCTGATAATAATATGTTAATTATATGCTTATCGATGCATCTATTTGCTCCTACACCACTATATAGATTTTGGTATTTATGGATTCTTCAGTGATACAATTGCACAAGTGTTCTTTCCACCCGGTGGTGAACATAACCTTGTATACAGCTACTTGGTCTTTGGAGGAGGTGAGTGCGATTATAAATTGGAGATTAGCTGGTAGAAATAATCATTTGTCAGTGTGTTCTAAGTTCTAATAACCTTTGTTTCCATATATACTTTGCAACATTAGCGTTTCTAATGCGACCAATGGGTAAGTGTCTTGTTGTATTGTTCGATATTATATATGAAGTATAAAGATACTCACATCATACCACATTTATATGTAGGTGGCATAATAACGGGCAACATAGGAGATGCACATGGTCGAAAGAAAGCATTAGTATTCAGTCTCTTTTGCATGACAGTGCCGACAGTCGCAATGGGCTTTCTGCCAACATATAAACAAGTTGGAGGATGGAGTACAACATTATTAGTCATATGTCGATTATTGCAAGGGTTTAGTGTAGGTGGTCAATTACCTTCCAGTTTAGTATACACATTAGAACAAAAACCTAGGCAACACTGGGGATACTACGGAAGTATGTTCTCTCTGGCATGTGGAATGGGTTCTGTATTAGGAAACCTTATTGGGGCACTGATACGACAACTCTTGACAGATGAACAATTATTAGAATGGGGATGGCGAGTCGCATTCTTTACAGGTATACTCATCCTTCCTGTAGCTATCTATCTCCATCTCTATGGTAGAGAACACAACCCAAATGAAGGATACTATAATAATGAAAATGATGATGGATTGGATGAATTAATCGATGAAGCAACAGTTACAAGTGTTGATCAAAGAAGTGATAGAAGTAATACAATGGCGGAGTCAATAACATCCTCGATCATACAGAATACTCGTCCATTGCAACATTCTTTCAAGAAAGATAATCTTGCAGCTTTACTTTCAAGCTTCTTAACTCCAATGTTAGCGGGCGCAGGCTATTACATCACGTTTGTATGGATGTCTATTTATATGTCAACACTTATAGATCCAACAGTGCAAGGTGCTTTTTGGGTGAATCTTTTAGCGTCTCTTTTCCACCTTTTTCCGGTTGTTTTGGCAGGTTGGTTATCAGACATGTATGGTAGAAATAGAGTCATGTCAGTGGGAGCAGTCAGTGTAGGCATTGTAGCGCCTTTTATGCTATGGATAATCAGCAGGGGAAAGACAGTTGATGCATTCTTTGCTCAGGCTTGTATTGGCATACTTCTATCACTCTTCTCGGGTCCTATATTTGCTTGGTTGCCTGAGAAATTTCCACCCAGTGTGCGGCTAACATCTGCGGCTTTAGGATGGAACGCTGGTATTTGCGTAAGCGCCGGGTTTTCTCCAGCTGTGGCTACTAGCTTGGTTCATAGATTTGGTACAGTTGCTCCTGCATCGATATACCCCTTTTTTTCCTTGCTAGCATTGATAGGAATGTTTATTTCGACTAAAGTTCACAACGAAGAGGATGAATCAAGAATAGGAGGAACAAAGGCGACACTGACACTGGATTCTGATTTTACAGATGAGGCAAGTACCCTTCTCCTATAGAGACGCACTCCTAGTATTATAAAAGTATAAGTATTGTACATTAGTGTTAACTCTTATACGCTTGAGTGTTGCTTTAACTCAATATTAATAATCATAAGAGACATGTGCTCAAATCTTCTTCGAGAAAGGATGCTTGAGCTGTCTCTTTACTTTGACTCTCACAATCATCAACAGTCCCAGTTTGATGAGTCTTTGTATTTATGAAAAGGCCTGCCAGTCCTAGTAAGGCAAGTACTGGATATATTAAGCCAGGCGCCCACTCGGCAGGCCGTACTAATGCCGTTGCTATTGCTGGAGTGAAGCCACTACTAAGACATATACCTAAGAAGTTAGGTGTGAAAGAACTGTGAGACTAGAGGCGCAAGATATGTTGTAAACAATACACACAATGTCTTCTCTTTTCTTACCTATATTGAAACCCAGGGCAGCGGATGTTAGCCTAACCTTGGGTGGGAATCGCTCAACAAGCCAGGTACAAAAAGGACCACCTATAGAAGAGAAACAATGAAAGTAAGTTCATGTATGAGAACAGAGAAACAACAAAAATCTACACTTACAGTAGAATGAAAGGAAGACGCATATAGTCATTTGTGCAAAGAGAGCTTCAACCGTATTTCCCACAGATATTATCCATACCATGACAGGTGCTATGATGCCTACACTGACTGCTCCGAATGTCATTAATTTTACTCTCCCAACTCTATCAGATAGCCATCCAGCAAGGAATGATACCATTGTAAGCCCGACTATATTAGATGCAAGGTTGACCCAGAATGCTCCTGAGATTGGACGACTGATTAGAGACTCCATGTAAATGGCCATCCACACCACACTCAGGTAGTAGCCCCCGCCATACAACATTGGAACCAATGTACTACTTGCTAACGCTGGCCAGTTCTCTCTCTTGACACTCTCTCTTAATGGATGTGTCTGTTGTGATGCAGATATTGAATCGCCGCCAATAATGCCTTCTCCATCCTCGACATTTATTCTTTCGTCTAATCCCTCATCAGATATAATACTATTATATTCTCCCTCATTTGGGTTGTGTTCTTGACCAAATACTCGCAAGTAAATTGCACAGGGAAGTATTGCTACTCCCGATATGAAGGCGATTCGCCATCCGTATTGAAGTAGTTGTTCATCAGTTAATATCTGTCTTATTAGAGCCCCAACGAGATTCCCCAAGATTATGCCGCTATTGGCTGCCATGTTTATAAAAGATCCATAATAACCCCAATCTGCCTTTGGTTTTGTTTCAAGGGTGTAGACCAAACTCGAGGGAAGTTGTCCACCAACTGAAAACCCTTGTAATAATCTACATATTATTAATAATGCTGTACTCCATCCACCAACTTGCTTATATGTTGGAAGAAACCCCATTGCGACTGTCGGTGCAACCATTGAAAATAAACTGAATACCAATGCCCTTTTCCTGCCATGGACGTCTCCAATGTGACCAGTTACCAATCCGCCTATCGGTCTCATTAGGAAGGCTTAAGTGAGTAAGATGATAATGTGTTGAGAGGTTTATTTGAGATCGATATGGTATGAAAGTGTTGAGTATATGAATATCTTACCTCCTCCAAAAACCAAATAACTGTATATTAAATTTTCATGCTCATGTCCATCTGATGGTGGAAAGAACACTTGTGCAATTGTATCACTGAAGAATCCGTATATACCAAAATCTTATGGTATGTGTAGTGCAGTAGCAATAGTATAGAGACAAATATTAGATATTTATGAGCATAATCATATTCATATTTTGAGCAACACACAAGATATTTACTTACCATACCATTCTAGCACATTTCCCAACACTCCGGCTATTGTTTGAAGTGTATCATTTGATGCCATTGGGGATATTGTATTGTTCCTTTGTATCAAAACGCGTCTATTGCAGTATCAAATCCAATTGAAATTTTGTTGCTTGTGTTGAGATAGTTTAAGTATGTGGATATGGGTTATAAATGTTGTTGTTATATCTGTTTTCTTTATTCTGTATTATAAATGAGCCTTTGCACTGAGCCTTTGTCCTGTGTGATCATAGCAAGTGTCTTGCTATCATCTACAGCTAGCACCTAACAAAACTGCACAAGCTTCTGCAAATTAATGGGCCCACGATCTCTTTATGTCGGGGAGTCTGTGAGCCATTATGTACTATGTACACTTCAAGTTGGCCCACGCCATGAGAGTGTAATCGTTGATGTGATGTTGAGAATATCATTATTATGTAGTATATTCAAAGCAACAGCACTGGTTGTCTCCTGCGTCTACAGATCAACACTAGTATATCCTGAAAAGGAAATGCGAGTTAAGTAGTATACTCTATTAACTGATCCTATCTAAACAAACACAACAAAGTGAGATAGAAGTTTGCAGACCTAGCATGCATCTCGTAGTGATTATCTTGCTTGGCATTATACTACAAGTATTATCAACATTGCATTATGTTCATGGTTTCATATCATGCCAAACATTACCGACTGCAACAAACATCTTTCGTCAGTATCTGCTTACTCCCAAGCCTCCTC
>Ga0214478_100938_pt1 | contig 16051 bp, 10 predicted proteins | sample M1_20Mar14CPVII9_2_FD_178001 | JGI IMG/M metagenome (GOLD analysis project Ga0214478, IMG submission 178001) | Marine eukaryotic communities from Monterey Bay, California, United States - M1_20Mar14CPVII9sort6BwellD7 | ecosystem: Environmental > Aquatic > Marine > Unclassified | place: USA...
ATGTAGCTCTGTAATGCTAGGGTTGGCAGCTAATACCTCAACAATCGTTTTCATCACCCCACTATTCATACCATCACAGTGGTTCAAACCGATACAACGGAGGTTTAAATTGCAACCCGATAAAGCATTTTTTAATACCTCTACTGTCTGAGAGTCTAGTGTAATATCACTGACAATCAAACTGCATAAATTGTTTCGTAATGATGGAATAAGAAGAGTGAAAATCTCTCCCATACACAATAATCCACGAACAATACATCCTTCCATACTGAGATATTTCAGTGAACTACAAGCAGCAATGGCTCGGTAAAAACTACGAGCATTTCTCTCCGCATATCTCCTCTCCCTATCACCTTTTACTTCTGATTCGAATTGGTGCATATCTAATGACTTGAGACGGGTATTTTCAGACATTGCACTTCCCTCTTTACCCCAATCTATATCAAGGGGGTTCATATGACTACTCCAAATCCATATTGAATCACAACTAGGATCATTATTATGCAAATGATCTACCACCTCTTCATCAAATTCCCAAGGATCATAGAATTTTACACGAACTCCATTACTGTCAATTGATGCAATTGATTCTACCGAGCTATTATCACTATTGTCATCATTATTATCTTCATTATTATCACCATTACCAACAACATCACTTCCTACACCACCGCCGTTGATACTGCTACCATTATTCGCCGCATTATCAATCTGCTGCTCGTCAACATCCATTCTTTATTGCACAGAAAAAGTACTAAGTTACTTAGTCTGTTTCTAAAAAGGACACCGCCGCCTCGTCGCCGCCGACTGAAATCTGATATAAATCTATTGCTAAATAAGCTATCTGCCGTTAACCCGATTAATATGGTGAATGGTTACAATATATAAACAAACAAACTCTCAATAACAATATTATGTGATGCGTAGGGAGTGTATCGCCAAAAAACTCAGTCCCGGCCAGTAGCTCTCTCTCACTCCCTTCATTTGACCTTCATAGATTCGAGATCGATAATATTCGATATCCCAATAATTGGAGTAGTAGTTGTGCGGTAGTGATATTGATAGTGGCGGCGGCAGTGTATTGAATTCACTGCACACAAGTATTGTGAAAGTTGTTGTATTATTCTATTGACAAATTCGATATCGTACAATATTCAATATCCTCTCCTATCCAGAGTTGGTGTTACCTATCAGTTGACAACGAAAATGTCAAGTAGTAATATAGATGATGGCGGCGGAGGTAATCCTTTCTTGTACGAATCGATGAGTGTTATTGTTTTGTATTACTTTGCTGCCATTTGTTGTTTATTTTAATATGGATTTTAATATCAAATCATAAAAATGCAAGATTAAACAACTCACACAATATAATATATCTTTCAATACTTAATTACAATAGGATGATGATGAAGATTGTGTAGAGATTATTGGTAATGCACGTAATCCTTTCTTGTGCGATTCGGTGAGTAGTGTTGTATAATAATTACGTGATGCCGTTTCAAAACAATGGTAACAACTCACCAAAGTAATTCTATATACCCCACCCTGCATTTCATTCTTCTATTTTATAGGATGATAGCGATACTTCTGCTGCTAATTCCGTGCATGATATGGATATGGAGGGTGGTGCCATGGATATTGATGGTTTGGATAATACCCTGTCATCTACTTCTTCTACAAACGGTATACAAGGGAGAGAGGGGCATGTCGAGTTTGAATACACTGGACGTGAACCAGTTCCAACTGACGTGACACATGTACGCTTTCATCCAAGTGTCATCAAAGTAGGCGGATATGCTATTGATTATGACAACGACTATGATGGTTTGGCGGAGATTGAGAATGAGTATGCATTCAAGGAATGTCACAAATTAGTGGAAGTTGTATTTAATGAAGGTTTAACCAAGATTGGGAGGTTTGCGTTTATTTGTTGCAAAATTAAAAGTATCACATTTCCATCTACTTTGGAAGAGATTGATATATGTGCATTTAAATGTTGTGATAATTTAGAGGAGGTAGTATTAAATAACGGAATTGAGACGATAGAAGAGATGGTATTTAGTGATTGTGAATCTCTGTCAAGCATTACTATACCATCTTCGGTTACTAATATTGAAAGACATGCATTTTCAGGTTGCAGTAGTATGAGGGAAGTTGAACTCAATGAAGGCTTGAAGAATATTGAAGACCATGCATTTAGTAGTTGCGATTCATTGCAAAGTATCGCGTTGCCATCAACTCTAACTGCACTTGGTGTTGGTGCATTTTCGGGGTGTAGTAGTTTGAGGGAGGTAGTCCTAAATGAAGGGCTAAAAAAGATGGGGGAAAATGCATTCAAACTCTGCACATCATTACAATGTATTACATGTCCATCTTCTCTCATTGAAATTGGCAACAGTGCATTCGAATACTGTCGCCACGGTTTAAAGGAGTTTGAAGTCAATGAAGGGATACAGAAGATTGGGAAAGCAGCATTTAATAGTTGCATTTCATTAAAGCGTATAGTTCTCCCATCAACTCTCATTGAAATTGGCACAAAAGCGTTTTATCATTGCAACATATTGAAAGAAGTCGAGCTATTGGGGAAGATGCATTTGCAAATTGCCAATCTTTAGAGAAGTTTACTTTCCCGAAACTCTCGAGTCGTCTAGAGAATATCATTCAAGTTGGCCATTGGTCAGAAGTGATGGACAAGATTGACGAGGTCCGTTAGTAGAAAGGAGAGGCAGTGAAATATTTGTATCTACTGCATTAACGGAGGGTAGTAACTGGTTACAAGCCAAGCAAAGTCTTCAAAAAATTATACGTTTGATCACCTATTTGAAAAGAAGGAGGCAACATCATTATTTGAATTAGCTTTATGGAAGTTCAAGATGAATCAAGCAAAGGCCAGTGATATTGACCGTGAGGCATATCGCGTTGACGTGCCCGGGCCTGTTAGGGATACTATTCTACATTATCTTCGCCCGGAGGAGTAAGAGAGGATGGGAGAATGTCATCTGTTGATAGTGGAGATATCATTAGTAACAGCTGATTACTTTAAGCATGCGTTGGTACACTAGGGAACGAGAAGGTAGCGCCTAAGAGTACACACGAAGATCACACAAGCATCTGGCAGAGCAACTATATTTTGTACAAAGACTCTATTTATCAGCTAATAAAAACTCTCGAGCATATCAACCAGGAGTAGTCTCACACCTTTGCATTCTCTGTCTGATTTGCGTGACTTGCTATAAAGATTTGCTTGCGACGCTTCTTGGGTCTCGTCTCCACTACTTCTTCATTGGACACTCCCGTACTCTTCTTCTCATCCGTTTCAATAGTTTTGTTACATCCAGTACCTTGATCAACATTGACAGTATTACAAATGGCATCATCATCATCAAGTAGAGCATCCATCGCAGCCTTCTTCTTCTGTGATTTGCCATTTGGACCATGCTTCCAACAGAGCCCTTCTTTTACAGCATACTTTTCACAACCCTCACGGCTACATTTCTTGCCCCCTCCGCCATGCCGTTTGCACAAACCTTTTCTCGATGATTGATTGGTACAACCCTCTTGGCTACACAACTTGCGAGAGCGAGTCTGACTTGCTCGTTTTGTTGGGGTCGGTTGAGGACCGTGACGCCCACAAAGGCCCTTATGGTAAGCTTTGTTATTACATCCTTCCGCGCTGCATCTTTTCTGAACAGCTCCATGCCTAACACAGACTCCATTTCGTTTACTGCCGTTGGTACATCCTTCAATCTTGCACTGTTTGGGCTTGCCACCATGCCGCTGGCATACTCCTCGTCTTAGTACTTGATTTGTACAATTCTCTACACTGCAGATCTTGGGCTTGGCCCCATGCTTTCTACAGACACCATTCTTTAATGATTGATTTGTACAACCAATGAAACTACAATTCTTAGGCTGAGAGAAGGAGGTAAATTTTGTGAATTGTGAAGTTATAAAACATATATCATATGTACAAGTGAAACCTGAGTAAACTTATGAAAACTCACCCTAGCACCATGCCTCTGGCAGACACCTCCTTTGACCTGCTTGTTGGTACAATTCTCAACAGTACATATCTTGCTTTTCTTCGTGTTATTACTTTTACTAACTTTGTTGTCATTAGTTGTATCTACCTTTAGATTAGTATCATCATTAGCAGGCAACTTTTGATCATCATTATTATCATCAGGTTGTTCTCCCAACTGTGTTAATACATCAACCTGCTCCTCCGATAGTATCACATCATCTTTACTTTCTTCTGTAGATGCCATGTGAATGTGTTTGTATTCTTTTTGCAAAGTGATATATTGTACCGTATGTAAACTATATGCAAAATAATAACCTTGCTCCTACTTATATACCCTCCAATGAGTTCATGTATATTTATTATAGACTTCGTCCAACAAATTATAACAATACCTACTATTAAATACTATTTAGTATGGGCGATATGAATATAAATAATATTTTTTTGTGTTTGGTGTTTGGTGGGGTAGGTATGGTATCTTTGTTTTGAATAGTATTTGAGCAGCCCGGACTGGACAGCAATAAAACGTCGATAATACGAAGAAGATAATTGCGCTCCGGTGAGAGTATTCTAGCAGTGAGATCAGGGAAGTAAAGGTGATGCTGATGCTGCAACGCACAACCTTTCAAAATTTGAGGTGTAGGTGCCAACACCAAGTGAAAAATATTTAAAATATAAGCACGCATTGCAACACCATCTTCATTCGATATCGTAGTATGATGCCATGGATGTACACGTTATTCACTTCTTTACATACTTGCTTGAAATAATTCAGCCAAGCTCCACTTTCTTTAATTCTCTATCAACTCTCATGAAATTTTTTTATTGACTCACCTACCTCCTATGATCATCAATATCGTACATGTTCTCTGCTAACTGCTAACGACTTCTATATCTTCGAATCCTTCTTATTAATACCAACTTTTAGTATTGGTGATTTGGTGCTGTTCGGCCGATGCAATAGTATGCTATGTTACTCATAAATAGTTCTCCCTAAGTCCAAATTTATTAGAATTAGAAGGAGATACACAAATCATGACAATATACAGCGGATATCTTGTACTACTATCGACCTTTACATTGAAATTTGTTGCAATTGGATCATTTAATACATCTGGTTTATACCTCGGTCCTTTATCTCAATCGTTTCCCGATTCCAACCAGGGAACATTAGCATTATATTGCACAGTCCAAATCGTTGCTGGATTGGCATCATCATTTGCAGGAGGATTGTGCCAAGACTATTTAGAGAAGAGAGATTTATCATTACAATGGCAGTTCTTTACTGGTGGCGTATTCATGCTATTGGGATTCTTCTGGTCAAGCTTTTCTTACAATATATGTAATGTAATGGTCGGTGCATTATTACTAGGTATTGGATTAGGGTTAGGGGGTTTTATGGCTTCTGGAATTGCAGTCTTGTGGTTTGAAAAGAAAAGAGGAACGATGCTTCTACTCGCCATGACGGGGGAAGGTATTGGCAGTATTTTCTTCTCCAAGGCAACTGCGGCTTTGCTACAACATTATGATTATGTAGATGAATCTTGGCGGCCTACGATGAGGTGGATAGGAATAATATGCTTTGTTCTTTGTAGTATTAGTTCAATACCAATGAAACTACCATTGCCAGGCGAAGTAGACAAATATGAAAAGAGTGTAGAATCAAGTGAGGGTGTTGGTTTACTTAATGCCCCTTCTCCAATAAAAGCATCTAAGAGAAGCACAAGTGAAGGAGGCATTGTTAAAGATGATTTAGATTTGCATATTGATACTGCAAGAATAAGGCAAGATATTATCGAACACAATAAGTCATGGAGAAGAAGCTCGATAACTGCCCTTGCTGTTGGTGAGGCCATGAGTGATACCCACAATTTATTAGATTTTCACATTAGAAAACGTGCCAAGAAGAAGTGGAAACGAGCTGTGTCTGCTATTGTAGCTTCCAATCGGCTATTAGGATCACAAAAGCCATTGGAGAGGGAAGAAAGTCAAACGTCACTCAGTGATTTGTCTAGTACAAGTTATACTCTTGGCGAGTTACTACTGTCACGGACAAACATACTCATGAATGCCTTTCTTTTTGTGGTATGCTTTTCAGTATTGATATTACAACTCTTCCTGCCACCTTACATCGCCACACTGGATATTGGAGATCACGACCTTGCGGGACATGTTTTATCTATGATTGGAGTTGGATCATTACTATCAAACCTATCACTTGGAAGTGTTGCAGATAGAATTGGTGCTCAACATCTAACAATACTTTCATTTATGTGTATCGCTGTGGTACAATTCTTATGGCCGTATGCAACAACAAACATTGGCTTATCGTCTATTGGATTTTTGTTTGGCTACTTCGTATGTACGCTGTCTTCACTACCGATAATTATACTTGCCGATGCATACTCAGAATCACCTGAGCATATACTTGGACTGAGTGGAATTAGTGCCCTTGTTAGATTTCCCGGCTATAGTCTTGGTCCAGTCATTACAGGGTATCTTATCGAGTGGTCGGGTGGATATAAATTGGCATCCATTTGTTCGGGCACAACAACAATTATCGCCACGGCGTTTCTATTGTTTCTGCCATCACCAGAAGAGCAGCAAAGTATATTGACAGAGAGATACGGAAAGTGAGTTCTGACGGGTGACAGTAGAGTCTTTAAGCTTCCATGTATATAATACATCCATTTACAAATCATTCACTAATCTTTTCTTAGAAAAAGAAGATAGAAGTAGAGTCTAAGCTCACATGTTTGATATCTTCCACCACATTCTCTAAATCAACACTTATAATACTTCCATCTACACATCAGTCACTACTCTTTTCTCTCTCTCTTCTCGGCCTGAGCATCACAGAAACATCCACTCTCCTCAAAGTTTAGTATAGTCCTAGTCCTATCTGAACTAAATCTATCTAGTTCATCTGAAACACATTCATCTAACAATACAAAGGCTCGAATGTCAAACGATCTTCTTGGTGATATCGACTCAGTAACAGTAGGAGTAGATATAGCACAATGCCATAAATCAGATGGTTGTTTAATATTCCTATCATATTGATAGAATACTATTACTTCCTCATTCGTTGCACTTGGGAATGTATACCATTTACTTTTGTTCATGTTTGGTGAAACATTTGGAAAAGCTTTTGTATTATTATCGTAGATTGTTGCTAATATAGCAAGCGGTGAATTGGATATAGGTTCTTCTCCTATATTCTTCCAGAAGTTTATTATTACAAATCGTTTGTTGTTTTGTATTATTTCATTTGCTACATCTTCTTTGTTGAACTTGTTACTATTACTTTGAGTTGAAACCTTATTCTTTTCAACAATATCAAGCACATCATTTATACTATCATAGGACCCACATCGGTATCGATATGAACCAAAGATGCAATATTCCATTCTCCACACGTGATATTTCTAATTCTGTCCCTCGTTGCATTGGATTCCAGAAACAATAGCTTAGGATATGATTTGTTGGGAATAAGTTGTGTAATATACTTTCAAGTTTTGGTAGATAAGTGCTTTGTATATCATTCATATTCGACCAATCTATGCTATTATGTAATGGTGATTGTATTATAGCCAGTCCATTATCAATAAGCATTTCCTTTGTATTGTTATTATATTGAGAAGATTGCAATACCCTTCCATTGTAAATTTGATGCTCAACTATCGATGATGCACCGTCTTGTGTAGAAGTAGCAAAGTAGTTTGATTGATTGTAATGTGCTCTTATGTACTCATTTGCAGCTGAATAGTCTATGGTTGCTGTTGTATATACTGCTTCATCTGCTGTATTATCATTCGATAGAGATGACGGCGAACGTATCATTGACTCTTGATCTAATGTTGCAAAACTCGTATTTTTTTCATGATATGATTGCTGTCGAATATATCCTATACTATTGCCATTACCGATAAGAAAACCATTGACACTGATAATAGTACTACAGTAACAGCATAATAATAATACGATTGCATGTGCTATTCTCCACCACATCTCCTCTCATTATATCGGCTGCAAACAAACAACACATCCGCACATCATTTTCTCGAAGTGTCACATCTCACTACCAATTGAAAACTTAAGCCTATTATACGCCCCTATTATTACTCTAGCATTGATATATCAATCGGTTATATCCCATATGTTTATATGAATAATATTTATATGTCTAGAGGGGTCGGTCATTATATCTATCAATCATCAATCTCTCTCAAATATCAAAATCTCAAGAACTCACATAAGTAAGTCGATATCATATGTATCGTATCATAACTAACAATAATGCAATGGTTAAATAAGGTAGACGATGCATTAGATTGGGTATTAGGACCTGCAGGTGGAGAAGAAGAGGGCGATGGTGATGAAATTGCACGAGCAGCAGCTGAAGCAGTGCAATCATCTACACAATCTTCATCAATTGTTGTTGATAGGCCCACTTCTTTATCACATCATGGTATTGCAACGAGTACTACTACTGATAAATCAACATCAGCAAAGAAAAAGGGTAGTGTATTAATTGATATTGAGAATAGTACACCCGGCGGATCTCCTCAAAAGAATAATAATGATACCAACACATCTACAACTACAAACGATGTCAATAAGCAGCCCCCACTATCTGCTGCATCAGTTAGAAAGTCTCCAATACCACCCCCTCCACCTCCTTTGGAACAAACGCCAACTAAAAAGAATGTATCAATAATATCAAGTCCATCAACACCACCATTGGCTGCTGCAACAATATTGGATGATTCACATCATGTGTCTAATAATGATATTCTGCAAGAGAAAGTTAATGTTGATAATAGTAGTAAGAATGGTGTAGATAGAAATGAGGGGTTTGTGACAGCAAATAATGATGATACGATTTCATGGAAGTTGAATGCTGCTAAGAAGGCTGCTAAGAAGGCTGCTGAATCTTCAATAATACAGCAACAGCAACAAGCTGCTCACCAAACTCCAGTAAAACTACAACAACAAGCTGAATTACATCAGTTAGATATGACTACATCATACAGCAGCAGTAGCAGATCTCGTATGTACAGCAATACAGAGCAAGAACAAAAAGCACCAACAACACCATTGGAACATTTAGCAATATCATCAAGTCCGGCACCTAAAAAGGTTATAATGCGGGGTCGATCGTCGAATAATGATGATATAACCAATAGTGATTCAACAGATGATATGGAGAGTAGTGATGATATTAAAGTGGGTATACCGCCTCCACCTCCGTTGCCAGTGTTTAAGGAAGTAGTCAATGATAAGGATGTAGTGACGCAGTTACTTGATGATAGTGATAGAGATACACAGCAACAACACAAACAACAGAGTGTACAAAGGAATGAAGTACCAAAGTCACCATCCAATTTTATCATTGAATTACCAATACAACAGCAACAAAGCAGTGATGGACAGCAGAAAGGTGATGATAATGAACCATCACCATTAAAAATGCCAAGAAGTTCAATACCATTGCCACCACCATTGTGGAATAAACAACCTGGTATAACCACTTCAAGTTATGAAAACAACAACAGAGTTGTATCTCAACAACAGCAGCAGCAGTTAAGACAGCAAGCAAGACAGCGTCCTACACCTAGACCAACAACAGCTACTAGAAGAGGAAGAGGAGCAGTTAGACCAACTCCCGGAGTTATAAGACGGAGAATACGTCAACCATCAATATCACCTCCTGATAGTCCATCTTCTTCTTCATCATCGTCATCAGATAATGCCAGTGTTGCTGTCGAGAATAATGAAGAGGCTGCAACAACAGCATTATCAACAACAAATACTACTGCAAAAAAGAATATACCACTGCCATTACAAAGTGTAACTCTTGATAATGAAGATCATAATGATGTAGATAGAGGAATATCGGACTTGAGAATGTCAGAATTGGATGTTGTTAATGATGTGAAATCGATTCCGCTTCCTCCACCGCCACCGGCTAGTAATATGAATAAGTCAATACCACCACCATCACAAAGCAAGGTAGACAAGCCAACAAATGTAGATAGGGCAGTGTCAGATGTAAGTTCTGATGATTGGAATGATAATAAGAAGTCATCAACACCAGTAATTGTACCACCGCCACAACCTCCACATGATCATATAACACCCATTACACAAAATAGAAAGTCGTCTTCATCAGTAGTACAACAGAGGAAAACGACATTGTCATCTGATTTAACCTTTGATGATGAATTGAAAACTAAACAGAATGAAGATCTTACTAAAACAGAGGAAGATTATTCAGCAGCAGCAGAATCAACACCTAGTCAAGAAGAAGACAAAGAAGATAAGGAAGAGGAGGTATCTGGTAATAACGAGGGCGTGGCAGATACAATTACAAATTGGTTTAGTCGAATGGGATCTACAGATGGAGGAAAAAAGAATGACAAGTCAAAGGATGACGATAAGAAAGATGACGACAAGTCTGACGACGAAGACTCATTCCATTCTCAACAGAGTAATGATGATAGTGAACTAACTGGTTCTAATGAAGCTGATGATTTTGCCATACCATCACCAAGCTATACACAAATTCAACAGCAACAAAACGATTTATCTTCTTGGGATTCATCATTGAATCGATATGGTTTCTTCCATGTTAGATTATTACGTGCTCAACGTCTTCCATGCGCTCCTGGTTCATCTATTAATACAACATTGTCATTACAACCATGGACAGGACGGATTGTTATACCAACATATGTGACATCCGATGGACCAAGAGGTGCAGGTGTTTGTTTACGATGGGATAAACCATTTGATCAAAAGAAAAAGCAACGACGAAGAGGTGGTGGATCAAAAGAAGGCAGCAAGGATGGAGAATCTCCCGATATAGGAGGAGAAGAAGATATAAACTCACATTCAATGGTACATGCATACAACAATGAGGATACACCGGTACCTACAATATATTTAGAATTATCAATATCAACATTGGGTGGACTTCGTGATAGTTATATGTGTTCGGTATCAATTCCTTGTCATGAGTTGTTACGCAATCCACGGAGTTGGACACATAAGTGGTATCCTGTGAGTCTTACACAAGGATCAGATCAGTTGAATAGTGTTGTAGATGATGCAACTGATACTCTACCACTGATTCTATTAGAAACATGCTTTGAACCAAAAGAGACAAGGACCACGGCAGAAACAGTCGACGAGACAGAACAGTTAGTTCACATATCTGAAGATGATACACTTGGATCGATACCTCAAGTTATACGTCAAACGACAACAGTTGATGATGAAAGTGTCTTGACATCCACAATCATACCACGCAACCCCAAGGTTACCAAGTCACACTTGCTCCGTGTCAAGACTTTCTGGACACCGGCATGGTGTGCAGTATGTTCCAAGTCTCTCATAACCGGCTGGTCATCTGGTAAAAGCTTTGAGTGTGAGGCATGCAGTATATTCTGTTGTAGAGATTGTCAATTGCAAGTCGATGCACGTATTCCCTGTGGATCAGAGCTTGCTACAATTGCCGTGAAAAAGGCACAACAATATCAAATTCCTTCGTTTGGTGATATCATGACAAAGGTTGCACCGAAGCTTGATGAGGATCAACAGGATAAGTTTTCATCGGATGGAGTTGGGGGGTCAAAACAGCAGCAGCTGCAACGTCGACAATCAAGTTTGAATAAACTTAAAAGTGAAGGACGATCCATAGAAGGGATTGGAATAATGAACATTAGAGTGTTGAGGGCATGTCTCTTTGACAAGACTTTCCCATCAGAAGCTGAACCAAGTGAACTGTTCAAATCAGACTACAATCTACGCAATGGTGATCACTACGTCCGTGTATCATGGCTTGGTAGTAAGGAGACGAAGCGTACCAAGACTGTGTTACAAACACCCAAGCCTCTCTTTGATTCCGAGGAGATGATATTCGATGTTCCTCACTATGGTATGGAGTACAAACTTGAAGTAATTGATGCAAACACAGACAGACCCATTGGCTCTTGCCTATTGTCAGCACAAGGCTTACTTCAATGGCAACGAGATGAACTGTTAGCAAAGAAGGAACGACTACTATTATCCTTTCTTCATCTAAAGCGATATTCCGAGCCCCGACGGATCAAACTCGAGTTAAGGACAGGTGTCAAGGATGGCTTTGGATTAAACTTCTACAACTCGGCAAAGTCAGCAGACGGCCCTAACAAGCAACGTCCTGGTGAAATATCAGGATGGCTAGAACTTGATGTTCATTTAGAAGAAGATAGACAATTATTCTACTCCGCCACTCCAAGACGTTGCCCGGATAGAGCAGAAGAAGAGTTTGATATTGCTCTGATTCAACTTCATATTGCCAGGATAACAGCAATCTTTGAGAGTATGCAGAAGATGGTATCCACCTACATGTATGTTATCGGCTGGGAAGATCAAAGATTGACAGGAGGTTCATTGGTAAGATTAATCATTTGTTTTCTATCTTGAGATCCACAGACACCTCAACTAACACCGCTTCTCTCTTCTCGTAGATGACATTTGTCGTCCTCACTCTGGGTTTCAATATAGAATACCTTGGGTCGTTACCAGTTGGTTGTCTTGTCTTGTACATGATGCGCCTTGCCTACCTAAGAGTAACAGGTCAGTTCAAGGACAGATGGACTATGCAAGAAAAAGAAGCTCTCATCAAATCAGAAACAAAGATTGAGAAGAACCAATCTATCTTTAGACCGCTTGGACTACTTCATGTTGGTGATCTACAGGGAAAGAACCTTAGGTCAAGAGATTTAGGCTTACCAGGTAGCTTTTATGCATCCATAATGTACGATCCTTTACGTTATGCACCATCAGATAAAATGAGAGCATCTCTGATCAAAATGGACTCATCAAGTGGATGCACACATGAAGTTGGAACAACGATTAGTCCAGGTATTACTTCCAACCCGGTGTGGGAACAGATGCAAGAGAGTACCGAGTTAATGAGGCTTAAGCACTTACTGCCTGATGATCGTATTTGGGGCCAGAAGGAAGACATGGACACATCTTTATCATATCCAATTCTACAACCACTTACAGACGGAAGCTTTATTAGTAATGATGATGATGAGCAAGCCGTTGGCCTCTCGTTGATGCCTTGGGAACAGTCATTTGGTGCAGTTGTTATACAGGTTCGTTTCAGTGACGTTTTAGGGATGGAGTTGTTTGATAATACACTGGGTGAGGTTGTTATTCCACTTGCCAAGCTTGCCGGAAGTGGAAGGACAGTCGAAGGCTGGTTTCGTCTGCTTAGTGTTGGTACAACAGACACTATACCAGGCGAGGAGTCACCAGACGAAAGTGCAGTGGAACTAGAAGGTGAAGAATCAGAAACAGAAAGTGAAGAAGGTGAAGACTCGCCGGCTCCTGTTGTGGCTTTTCCTGAACTGTATGTTAATATCAAATTCTCTTCAAATGCTCTCAGCGGAGGAGATGGTATGTCTCCATCAGATGATATGGAATCTTTCAAGGTTATTTGTGAGGAAATGTCTCGGACTGCATCAATTGCACAATCAAATAGTATAGGGGTGATTGGATCATCTCTCAATACAATCAATACTGTGCGGACTCTCGGAGGCAAGCTTCAAAATCAAATCAGCGTTGTGGTGGACATGGTTGAGCGAGTTAGAAATGCCTTTAACTTTTCGGTGAGACAATTAGATCTTTGTCCTTCTCGTTCATTATACAGCATCATCTAAACCCCTATGTCTTCCCTTCCTCTCACACAGAATCCTCGCATCACTGTCTTCATCTTTCTGTGCCTATCTCTACTCTGGATTGTGTTGGCCTTTATACCCACCCGTATCGTTATTCTTCTCGGCGGACTAGGCCAATTTGGTGCTACCTACTATATGAAGTTTATGATGCAGCCTACCAAAAAGAAATCTGTACACATGGATAAGTCTGGAGAAGAAGAGTCCAGTTCGACCAACATTGGTAACCCGCTAGAAAACTTGTTTCTATCCATCCCGACTGATGAAGATTTACGCCGAACATACTTTTGGGAGGCACGTCGGCTTGGTGAGAAGGAACGCGAGAAGTTTGCTAGTACAAAGCGTCAAACTCGTCTTGATAAGTTATGGAAAGCAAAATGGCACGGTGCTCTAGAAATTAAGGAAAGAAGGGGAGAACTGCAGCCTGAATCATCTTCCATCTCAGAGAGGACTTGGGGTTGGGAACCAGCCTTTGGTCTTATTGAAGGTCATCGATTCATATGGTGGAGATCAGAAAGGCATTTTGATACTGGCGAGGCACCGCTAGGGCAAATCTTCTTTGCCGGTCACTCAGGTTTGGCAGGACTCTCACCGCTTGATTTAAGAGAGTTGTCCAAGGAAGAAATACCCAAGGTTGTAAGCATCTTTGGCCGAGGTACAAAAGAACAGCAAAAGATTACATTCTTAGCACCATCTGCTACTGTAAAAGACTCGTTGGAGAATGCCGTTATAGATGCGAGTATGAATGCCAAGGTTGATTAATATCTAAAAGAAGTATAATATCAACAGTCTACTTATTCTTATTTAGTCCACCAAACTTGTAATCAGCATTAACAAAGCGACCATATACTTCTATCGTCTTTTCTGTTGACATTGATGATTCCTTCACCGACTCTCTTGCCAAACAGGTATCAATCCACGCCAAGAGCTTTGGGAATTTCTCTTTGGGCAATTCATAATCCTTGTAATGTTTTAAAGTAATAACCAATCTCTGTACAAACGGGAACACATGTATATCTGCCAAAGTAAAGTCATCGCCGAGTAGATATGGTCCTTTGTTTTCATCTATGGCATCTTCATATGTATTTAATGCAGTCTCCATCTCAGCACATAGCTCATCATCTTTATCAGCTTCTTTATTCATTAGATATGTAAACTGAGTCTTTGCAAACACATTATCACAGTGATCATTTAATAATCTAACCTTTGCTTTGCTAAATGGATCTGATGGCATTAATGTCTGTTGTTGTATACTTTGTGCATAATCACAGAGGAACTCATTGCAAATAGCCGACTCATACACCACAGCATAGTCAGATGTTGGTATTCTTAATGTAGGTACCTTTCCTCTAGGATTAATAGAAAGGAACCAGTCAGGTTTTGGTATGCCAGACACCTCAGTTACATCAAATGGCAATCCTAATTCTTGCAGAGTTATGTGTGTTCGTTGTGCATAGACAGGTATTCCCTGGCATCGTGAAGAATTGTATCGGAGTTGATGGATCTGCACCAATTGTTGCATCATAACCACCTCTTAGCTCTGATATAATTCGTTGATGATAAGTGGAAGAGGCAGATACAAATGCGTTTGTTAATTGGATAGTGCAGAACACCAAACTTAATATACTTGTCCACATCATCATTTTATGTATTAGTTGTGATTTATTTTGTTTTGCAATGATACAAGTTGTGTTCCTCTCAGCTCCTATGAAGCCAACAAGAAACTACAATTGAATGGCACAGAATAGGATGGCGCAGACGGCTTCTCTGTTTGTTATATATATATCGTATTGTATTAATCTCTCAATCCTTGAGGTACTAAACCATCACAAATAAAACATTTTCATCTTTACATTAATTGTTACCATTATTAGGTTATGAGTACAAATTTTATGAGTGTAAATCATAAATATTATCCTCAATTCGGCAATATGATATGATCACTGATCGAATCATACAGCATATGTGCTGATATTGGATATACTGCATATAGTATCGTGTCAGTACTCTGGTAAATCATAAATAATAATCATTCAATTGGTGGTGCACAGTGTTAACTGTATTGCATTTTTCGAGTTTGAGTCATTGCAAAGGTAAAGGTTGACCTCTTGTTGTGCTGTGCAATTTTACTGTCGAGGTATACTTCCAATCAATTATCAATGAGATCTATTATTTCTATATTATTTGGTGTAATATCCGCCGTGTTGGTTTTAAGCGGCGGCTGCAATGCCTTTACTACAGTTTCCAAACGAACACAGAATAATTTTCACCCAACAGCTTCCTCATTTGCTCA
>Ga0214478_100939_pt1 | contig 16035 bp, 13 predicted proteins | sample M1_20Mar14CPVII9_2_FD_178001 | JGI IMG/M metagenome (GOLD analysis project Ga0214478, IMG submission 178001) | Marine eukaryotic communities from Monterey Bay, California, United States - M1_20Mar14CPVII9sort6BwellD7 | ecosystem: Environmental > Aquatic > Marine > Unclassified | place: USA...
TTTGAGCGCCTGCTAACCATCCGATGACGGCCAGTGCAAAACCAGACCAAGCGGCAATCACGGCACCCTTACCAGACGCCTTGGTCCAAGTCATCATATTCCAAAGGGGGATAACAGCTGATCCGATCACGACACCCATGAAGAGGTATACCCATCCAAGGTTAAGACCCATGGCGTTTAGGGCAATCTATTCGAGAAGAAGTGACATGATGTAAGTGATATGTTAGCAATACATCAAGAGAATAAAGGTCTTATCAATCTAAACGATACAAAAAAGTCTCACTTACCGAGAATAGACCCATGAAGATACCAAAGCACACAATCACGATGCGAGAGACGAATAGGATCTGTTTCCCAGTGGCTTCGGGGTTGAAGTATTCACGGTAGATATCATATGCAATCAGTGATGAGACTGCAATACTCTCAGCTGATCCAGTAGATACAATGGCCATGAAGAGCATGATCAAAATCAAGGCGGAACCAGCCTGTCCCATTAAATGGTCAGCCACGGCAGGAGGTACAAGCCCTGAACCGGCCTCACCTGCATTGATTGGGAGCATGAGTGCAGTTGATGCTAGGCCCAATGATGTCGCGAGGGAGAAAGGGATAGCAAACCAGCAGATACCGCCGAGTAAATACCCCTTAGCTGCACTCGAAGGCCGAGCGGCAATCGCTGACTGCCAGTAGGACTGATCAACAAAGACAGTACCAAAATTCCCAATAATGTTGATGATTCCGAACATGAGACCACCACCCGACAGCATGGTAAGATAACTTCCTTGTTCATTACCAGCTACAGGACCGCAAGCCATTTGTTTCTTTCCGTCGGCGTCTTGGAAGAAGGATGTGGATGGAGTACCATCGGTACTGTAGATTGCTTGACATTGCTCGGTTGTGTAAGACACGGTATTATCCAAGAAGTCGTACATCTGGTCAGATGAGTATACCTTGATATAAACTATTGTGATCATGGTAATGAGGACGGCAAAGATGATCATGGTGTGGAGGTACGAAGCCATGAATGTAGCCTTGAGGCCTCCGGCTGAAGTGTACAAGATGACGCCCCAGGGGATCAAGAAACTTGCCAACTCGTAGTTCACTCCAGTAAGAGCCTCGACGGTGGCAGCACCACCTAACAAAAGCATGGCTGTGACGATGATATTGGCGCAGAACCCAAAGAAGAGGAAGGTAATATGGGCCGATTTACCCCAACGAGCACGGACAATCTCACACATGGTATGTGCAGAAGGTGCTACATCCTTGAGACTGATTGCTAAAACGCCGAAGAGAAGAATCTGGATTGTAGCTCCCGATGCATACCAGAAAGGACCACTAACACCATATTGCCAAGCAACATTGGAACTCTGTAGGAGAGTTGCAGCCCATGTCCATTGAGAGATAATTACCGAAGCGGTTAGTCCAGTTTTTACCATACGTCCAGCGGTGCTATGGATTGATGAACATGAGAAGAGGATATCACACATAAGATATGAGCTACGATCTGCAAAGATATGAAGAATATGAAAGTCGGCAGAGGAAAACTAAGACAGAAACTCACTTGAACTGTTCTGATGTGATAGTTGCATTATCAGAGAACTTCTTATCCAAAAAGACGATGCAAGTAGTAAATAGAGAGAATAAAGCACCGAACCCAATAACAACAAGGTAACCAACAGCCTTAGAGAGCGGAGGAGAACCTCCAAAGTAACTCTCCATGCCTTGGTACTCAGGATCTTCCTCCCATGATGGTGGGCAGACGTCTATTTGTTGCAATACAAATATAATACAAAACAGTTGAAAGTTAATTCGGATAAGATAAGTTAAGATATGAAAACATATTTGAAAACACAGACGATATACATACCTACGCCCTCGATTACAATGTCGTTGACGACACAGGACATGATGATAATTAATTACTTGATGGAGAAGGTGGGATGTAGTAGGGATTGTTGTTTCAAAAGCACCTCTAAAAAAAATATGATGGATCCATCAACATCATCAGAATAACATCCCCTTCTCCTCTTACATAGAGTCCCCATGTTAGACGACGATGACGAGCTTTTCATCAAAGAATTCCGAGACATAACTAGTAGTGGATAGCTTCTACATAATTTGACGGCAACGATGGTAGGAGATATGACAGAGGACCTCCTATTAGCAGCATATTCTCATGGTAAACTCTCATTTATTTTGGGCAGTATCCTATAATATATCTTTTGGCGATCCAGTCACAACCTTTTGTTCTTTTCACTTTGTCTATCTCCTACCGAGGTTTAGCGCCGAAGAACTACCTCTCTGAAAAGGAGAAGGTGACAATCGTCCACTCATGGATGCAGAACTACCACTGTGAAAAGAGGAAGTGACATAGTTTTCCCTGAGAATAAACATAGTGTGAAAAAGATTCTATTTACAAAGATTGCATCATCCATCACCATATATCATTTCTCATCTAAGTCGATCTATCAACAACAGCAACGACGACAATGCCGAAGACTCTAATTAGTGTGGATCCAAAGAAGGAGCCGTGGAATCAGGATACTCCACTTCACAATCGGTGGCATCCTGATATTGTAAGTTGGTAATTTTGTACACAAGATATGCACAAAGATATCATTTGCAACAGGCTCGATATGTTCTCTGATTATGCAAAGTTTATTTATTGACTCATCCATCTTCGATTTCATCTCCTTCAATACTAACTACCACTATTATCCTGCAAAACATATCTACAGCCAGCGGTTGCAAAAGTATCGGAGGGTGAAAAGTTTCGTGTAGAGTGTGTTGATTGGACGGGTGGTCAAATCAAGGATAACGATTCGAGTGATGATGTTAAGAACGTTGATCTCTCTCAAGTTCATTATCTATCAGGTCCAATCGAAGTTGATGGTGCCATGCCGGGGGGTTTCTCAACCTTGGAACTTTGGAAGACAATGAGTGGGGATTCACTGGAACATTTGCACAGGTATGTATATTGCAATGTATGATGATATACATATATGTATTACAGTACTGTACTCCCCCACTAACTCAAATATTATATCTTCTTTGTATTTCATAGGAGAATGGAGGGGGATTCCTAACTGACCACTTTCCTAAAGCAACTAAAGCTATTTGGGATATTCACGGTGTATACTGCACAAGTCGTCACATTCCTGGTGTAAAGTTCGCAGGATTAATTCATCCTGGCCTTATCGGTACCGCACCGAGGTAAGAGAATAGTGTATCTTTCTACTTATATACCAAATCTTTAACTAACTTTATGAATGTCTACATCCATTCATGAAATCAGTGCTGAACTGCTGAAGATTTGGAATGACAGAGAAGCTACTCTTGTTAGTGAGGAAGGTACTGCACTTGAGAAGACGCTATGCGGTGAGGATACTTTTGGTTGAACTATGTTTATGCCTGCAAGACTGTTATTGATACTACTATCTCATTTTACTTCCTTCTTTCACATGTTCATCTTATGTTTTCAATATGGATCTTAGGTTGTTTGGCAACTCGTCCGCTTGCCTGCCTCCCGGAGGCAAAGGGTGCAATGCTTGGTAAGCTTGGCCATTTCATGGAGAAGAGTGGAACCGATGAGGCTTGGGATAAGGTGGCAAGTGAGGCAGCTCGAACAGTACCTGGTCGGGAGAATGGTGGCAACTGTGACATTAAGAATCTATCAAGAGGTTGGTAAGTACTTCTTTTGCCGTCAGGTATCTCATTCAAACCAAATAAATACTCACATTGTTTCTACTCTCATCGCTTTCTCTTCCTCCTTATCTTCTTCCCGGTAGCACTGTCTACTTTCCCGTCTTTGTGGAAGGTGCAAAGCTTTCTATGGGCGATATGCATTTCTCTCAGGGGGACGGAGAGGTCAGTTTTTGCGGGGCCATTGAAATGAGTGGCTTTCTAGATCTCCGGTGCTCAGTGATCAAGGGCGGCATGAAGATGTTACCTGCCGTAGGTCCTAGCAAGCTTAACGTGAACCCTATCTTTGAAATAGGACCTCTGGAGCCTCGGTATTCTGAGTGGCTAGTCTTTGAAGGCATCTCTGTTGATGAACAGGGTAAACAACGTAAGTGGATATGAGGTGCTCTCTGTCGGTATGTGTTTGTCCATCTTACACTCACTCATCTCCCTCTTATAGATTACCTTGATGCAACCATTGCATATAAGAGGGCCGTCTTAAACTGTATCAAGTATCTGTCACAGTTTGGATACTCCGAGGAGCAAGTGTACTTGTTGTTGAGCTGCTGTCCTTGTGAAGGGAGGATCTCAGGAATAGTAGATGTTCCTAATGCCGTGGCTACTCTTGCAGTACCTCTAGCTATCTTTGATCGAGATGTCAGGTGAGTATATAGGCTGCTTTTCTAACGAGTTGGCAGACTTTATTATGCTTTGACTAACCCAATCTTGTGCTTTATCTTTGACAATAGGCCTCCAAGTGATATTGAGCACTTTGCCAAGGGTATTAGGGTCGTTGAGAAGGATGTATGTATCTCTGAGGAGGGCGGGGCTATTCCTCATGATCCTCGTTTAGATACTTGCCGACTTGCTGAGTAAAGATTCTGATGGGGTTAAGGAGTAAAAGTATGTACTTGCACATATCGAGCATTTAGTGTCAATTTTGCTTCTATAGACACTGAGTTGGATTATATGTACATAGATTGTACAGACAATGAGGGAGTTTTGAATTTGATGGTTTCCCTTGTTGATATTGATAGTAACTAATATATAAAACAGATTTGAGCACTGGATATGTGTATATATCTAAAAGATAAAAGAAGAGTTTTGCAGCTTGCCAATACCCCCACTATCATTACATGCACTGCAGAAACTAGCAAGTGAGTTGTCCACCTTGCCAATACCCCATCATAACATACATTATATACCTAGCACGCAATCAGCCAGGACTCCAAGGTGGGGGGGGAGTTAGTTGCCGACTCAAGACTAAAATCTTAAACCTCTTTTGGATACCACCCTCATTTCTATGAGAACTGAAACTGCTTTGTCTACAACATAACGCCGCAGCTAACGAGCTTCTAGAACTATTATGTGCTTGAGATGAGTATTAGTTTAGTACAGATCGGTTCTAATATTTATTGCAGTGCTATCGTCATCAAATTATCAATTAGTGATGGTCGAGTGACGCCATGAAATTCCGCGCTCTCATTCAGCATCCCTCTGGCCTGCGGCCAGGGATGCTGAATGGTTCGCGCTAATCTCCAGAATAGTGGGGACTGTAGCGATGACGCATACCATACGAGATAGACAGCGGGCCTTGTCTGAGTAATAGTATGTATGTAGTTGCTAGGATACCAACCGTTTCATCGCCGACTGAATCAAAAATGCTCTCTTTTTTCAGATTTTTCCCCCTACAGCTCTAGCTTAGAAGCTCGTATAAGAGTCTACTAATAAACAGACTTTGCCTTCTCTATTATATACTTGTCAGGATGGACTGGTATTATTGAATAGCAGGGGAAGAAGTATTACATTATGTTGAGGTTTCATAGGCCAAGTTCTTCTCGTGGTTCAAGAGGAGTTAATAATCGGAGTGTACCAAAGCAACAAGAGAGAGCACTATTTCCACCAACTATTTATACGGATGAAACATATACCAATGGCATTCTTGTACCTACTCCCACATCTTCCACTGTTGATGCAAATGGTATTGAAGAAGTGGCAGCACAAATTCCCAGTAATTACTTCCAAACACGTCGACGTGTTCATGGTAATACAGCACCAACTCTTCCCAGTTTATCCAAGAATGATTCATCAAGATGGAATGATGCATATGCTGCTCAGGCCTGTAGTAGGAGACGTTCACCAATGAATGCTGTGCGATTATTAGGGACTATTACTCTATTATTTGAGGAAAAGGTGAGATGGACTTTGTTTGAGTTAGAATTTGTTGAGAGTATACAACATAATATGAATGAAAGGGTGCACCGCATACAACAGAATTATTTATTATGGCCTTATCCAATATTGCTCATCATAATATACCTTATTTCTTTACTATTTTATTGTGGTTAATATATAAATATTATCAACAGGGTGGAAAGAAATCATCAAAGGGATCATCGTCATTATTTGATCAAGCAAAGAAGTACAGTGATAAGGCATGTAACCGTATGGCTAGAAGACAGCCTGCCAAAAAGATGTGCAATCCACCAACACAAATTTCCAAAAAGAAGGCATTGGGTGAGGCAATTTCCGAATTAGGTTATGATGAAGATGTGGACATTGAATCATTATCAAAGGAATTACAAAGTGAATTAGAACAAAAGGCTGATAAAATTTATGATTATTGGAAAGTTGTCAAGAGTACAAAGCCATTAGATGAATGTTGGGATGTAAAAGATGGTGGATTTAGACGTGATGCGGTTGGAGGAGATATATCTATTGATGACGAATTTTATGTACCAATTTTATGTTTATTAAATTGGATGAAAGGTGACGATCAAATTATTGATTTGTATGAAGGAAGAGTAAAGTCTTTGTACAATGGACTTTGCCACATACCTACAGATGCATTGTCAGTCCTTCGGTCACTTGTGGATTTATCATGTCCAAATTCTTTGTACAAGATTCCATTGATTACACCGTATGCAGTTGCATCTCGTGTCGTCAAGGGAAGTAAAACGACGTGGAAAGTACGGATTGGTGTATACATGAACAGACTTTTACCAGAGGTTCTAACAGCAAAGACGTGAGTGCTCAATGAGTGTGCAAATAATTGATCATCATGGGAAAGACATATCATCTCACGCATCATTCTCCCTCTCTCTTCTCAGGTTACACTGTGTGATGTCGGCACTTGATGACAACTCCTACATCGTCAGTGAACCTCTACACATGCCTCCAATAAGAAATAACAATCCCGTGTTCCAGAGTAGCAAATACCCCATTGTCAAGTTACCAACTAGTATTGATCTCATGGACATTGATGATAAAGATGACTTATTCATGGAGGAAGAGAAGAAGGAAGACGATGACGGTGTGCAAGAAGACATTGCCAACCATGAAAGTACAAGAGATTCCAAGTCAGTCAGTGCATTTAGTACCAAAGGTTATCTTCGACTATTGGAAAATACAGGGAATGACATCTCACAGTATCCCGAGATCTCGAAATCCCTATCTCAATATCTCAAATTAGACCTCATGCTCCATCAACAGCATGCCCTCTGCTGGATGACACAAATGGAGCATCTGGAAGGATTCGGCATCAACAGTATCCTGTGGGAAGAGAGACAATTCTTGGATGGTGGAAAGTATTACTATTCTCCTGCCTTGGGCCAAATTAGATTAAACAAACCTCCCGTAACAGTCGGTGGTTGCTTAGCCGATGAAATGGGGTAAGCAGAGTATGCTTGTTTCCATCATATGTTCTTCGTATTCTCACATCACTTATAATACTCTCATCATGACAGCCTCGGAAAGACGATCGAAGCGCTGGCCTTGATTGCTTCTAGTCTTGATGAATTGAAGACTGAAGCCAAGGATGGTGGGGAGGGTTGTACACATGCAACGCTTATTATTGTACCACCCGCTCTAGTTGCTCAGTGGGCAAAGGAAATTCAGAAGACTTGTGGTGACAAACTAATTGTAGATGTTTTGGACGCAAACACAAACCAAAAAGTTATCAACAGTCAAGTCAATTCTAGTGGTACTGGTTGTGATATTCTCATTACAACCTACAGTGCCCTTGATCGACCAAAACCAAGTCAATATCTAGCAAGCTGGGCTTGGGGTAGGATAGTTTTAGATGAGCAGCAGGAGATTCGATCTTCGACAACAAAGATTGCCAAGAACTGTGAGAGTCTTGTCTGTCATCGTCGGTGGATGTTGAGTGGTACACCTCTCTTTGAGGGCGTGCAAGATCTTCGAGGAGAGCTCAACTTCCTTCGACTAAGTCCCTACGCTGCTAAGTGGGAAGACGGCTTCTTTGACTTTAGCATTATGAACCACTGGAACGTTCAAAGTAGTCATGGACTCGAAACATTACGTATTCTGGGATTACTTATCCTCCGTCGTTCAAAGGATATGACTATTTGTCAAACGGGAGCATCAATCATGAATCAGAAACGATTGACTGTAGACTTTGTCTCTGTTGAGCAAACCGATAGTGAGCGTGCCCTATACTGCTGGCTGGAAAGTGTTGTGTCCCAGGAGGTGTCCAGAAAAGACTCTACTGAGAGCAAAGAGAATAAACAATCACTTCAAAGCAAATCTCTTTGCCTGAGGTTATTACGAGAAGTGTGCTTCTCTCCTGTCATGATCAATGGGGGCTTAGGTGTATCTTCACAAATGAAGGTCTTGAATGGTTTATACCGTAAAATCCTAGCGCGTCAAGAGCAACTGCATCAGCTCACCGACGGCCATAGAAATAAACGAACAGAGACTACACGAACGATGTCTCCGCTAGAAGCTTTGAGGTTTTTGTCACAGGCAGATAAAGCTGTCAATGTCCAAGAAGGTTTCGTAAGTGACCAGCGAGTAGGAAGGGGGCAAGGCGTCTCCAACAGGACACGAGCAACAGAAGATATAGGACAACTTGTTGCCGATGCTCAGACGCTCGTAGATGAATCAACAAAGAAGAGAGTCTCCTCGAAACAGACAATCGCTAGGAAAAGATGGCAGCTTGCATTGGAATTAGTCACAACTGGAGTATTAGGTGATGAAGACTCGCTGTCAAGAGTAAAGCCATCGATTCGAAACCTCTGGAAGTGGCGTAGTATACTCATTGGCCTTGAAGCTCAACTTGATAACCCTTGCCTATTACGTGGGTGGAGGCCACAACCGTCGTTTGCAAAGCAATTGCTCGTATCGAATCCAACTTTTCGTTGGGCCTCTCCTGGTTGTCTACAGCTTGATAATATTCCAGCTGAAGTATCACTTGACGAAATTACAAATGCAGTGTTTGAGGGATCAAAGAAGGAACCCCGAGTAAGAGCTAAGATTACTAGTCTCCAAAAGAGTAAAGAAAAAGCAAAAGGATCGAGTAAGAAACAAGATATCCAAGCCAAGATTACCGAAGCTGAGGAGCTACTCCAGGAAGCAATTGCATATGATAATCAGTTGCAGAGACCTCAAGTTGTCAAGGTATTGGGCTCCAGTCTTGAGAATTGGCAGGCATATGTGCTATTAGCTGATGATGGGAAAGAATTTGACCGCAATGCAAAGTCCAAAGTAGGAATCTCTATTCCGAGTGCCACGGCAATTCCACATATTGAAGCCGTAAAAAAGAAGGCAAAAGAGCGATTTGATCAGTGTGAGGCTGAGTATAATGTGCACCCGAGTACAAAGCATAAAAATGATAAGGCTGAGGCCAAGAAGCTTCTCGAAGTTGCAAATCTTGGACTTACCATGTCCTTTGATATATCAGCTGTTGCCTCAACAACTTCCAATGTTATCGTATCTCAAGCTATGGGTGGTGGTCTACGAGGTATTGACCCGTCATCTAAAGCTGGCATGATAAATGGATGTAATAACAGTATCGAGCAAGCTACTGAAAAATTAGAGAGTGCCATGACTAAACTGAGAGAGGGCGAGTCGACTCTTTCTAGGTTGCTCCCGATAATGGCGAGAGGGGTAGAAGATGTCGGACAGAAATCTGCTTACGAAGTGCTTGAAGCTCTCAGGAAGCAAAAGTTCTCGGAGACTCAATGCTCCATATGTCTTGGACCGTTTGGGGATAACGCTGAAGAAGACCCGACCAAAATTGCAAAGATCGTTTCCATGATCGTTTGTGGCCACTTCTTCTGTAATGGATGCCTTGATACTCATATTCATTCGGCTATAAGGTGAGTTGCATTGTGGTATATATTATTTGTTGTGTATATGTGAGAAGACTCATACAGTGCCACATTTCACACCTCTTTTCAGCAATATGAGGCGAATCAAATGCCCTAATTGTCGTCAAGGTAAGTCACAAAGCCAGTTACTTGTAGGTGATTGAGTTGTATGTGCCATTTTATTAACTAACTTTGGCCTGTGCCCCCACCTCCTCTTCCATAAGGTTTTGGATTGAGTGATGTCATCCATATTGATCATTTGGCGAATGACGATGAGGAAGAGTTGAAACAAAGAACACAGGCAAAGGCCAAGGTTATTGAAGCATCCAAGGTTCTTGCCACCTCGGATGGAATCCTTGACGCGGATATGTGGCAATCACTCTTCTTGTCGATTGATGTACCTACTGATGTTGATAATTCGCCACATCATTTACATACAGCTTTACGACGTGATGTCTTGGCCCACTTCAGAAATGCTTGTGGGATGCGAATTGACTCGCCTCGATCCTCTGCTCCTTCGTCGGATCAACCAATCACTACAGGTCTATCGAGTAAGATTCAAACGCTATTACATGATCTACCCTTTGGTGAACATGCGGTCGTATTTTGTGCATCAAAAGAAATGGTGTTACATCTTGCTGTTGTTATCAAAGCCAAGGGCATCGAGTGCTTTAGTTTATTTACTGGACAGAAAACTGCGGAGACTTCGAAATGTGTCTCAACATGGGAGACTACTGAAGCGAATACCTCGATGGTTGGCCCAGTGTTAGTTATTCAAGCTGGGGCCGCCGCCAGTGGTTTGACACTAACTAAGGCATCGAAGGTATTTCTGATGGAGCCTTTCCAACGCCAGGAAGAAGAACAGCAAGCTTTTGCTCGTTGCCATCGTTATGGACAGGAGAAGGATGTAAATGTCAAAATTTACTACACACCAGTGACAGTAGAGTCAAGGCTTTTAGCTTGGAGACGCCGATCAGCTGAAAAGCTAGTGGCCGAATCAGGAACAAGTAGTTCCAACTATATCTTCTCACAGCTCGATAAGGATGATGAAGATAGTGAAACTTCTGATACGGAGGACTTGACTGAGAGTAGTTCAGAAGAAGAAGAAGAGGAAGAAAAGGACGAGGAAGAAGATCAGGATGAAGATAGCAAGCATGGTGATGAAGAGGAGCCTACGGAGGAAGATACTCTTCGAACCCAGTTTTTGTTGGGCTTGGTTGACGAAGATGGGAATGCCTTGGTTTGATTGATTGTTGTTGTGCAAGGCTTGTTTACTGCTCTTGTGATTCTTTAGACTGCTGCCTGCGAGTCATGTGTAGAAACATATATCTACTATAATCATGAAGTTTGTTGTCCCTCAATGGGTTGTGTTTATGTATACTTCCTTCTAGAGTTTATTGTAAACCAACTAGTTGATGACTAAAGCAATTGTGAAACTTCTTCATCAATATCTCTTCATGTTCACAGGAAGCAGATGGTCTAACTGAATTGATCTTCTTCTCAGTCCCTGGTAAATGCTTCACTCCAAGTTCACTCAACCATTTCAAAGTATCATCCAAATACAAATAGTTGTAAAGTAACAAATGATGATGATCTGATAAGTCTTTGCCTTTTCTTTCATATACCCATCGATAAGACTGTAGAAATGTGGCTAATATAGACTTTGTATACTTGTTAAAATCTAATTCATAATGATGAGGTTGACATTTATTCAACAAATCATCTACTTGATCACATTCATGAACGACTGGTGAATCTCGTTCGTCTCTAAAAGCTAATTGACGCAATGCAGAAATCGCCCACTCATCATAATTCCTAAAAGGCTACCAAATGGTGTGCCATTGTAATTTTGTAATGAATCCACAGTAGTTTGTGGTTGGATGTGGATAGGGTTTTGTATGTGATTTGAATATAGTAAACAAATAACGGCATAATATTATACAAGGTTGAACTTACCAGAAGATGTAGAAAGGTTCGTGTATCATAAAACCTTGAAGATGCGAGTTTCATAGTTTATGAAGATGAAGAGAAGTGATTGCAACAAATGTTAGTACATGCAGTTTACAAAGATAGTAAAATAAAGGCAAACTAAGTTCAAATGAAGTATTCGAATGGCCGAGTCTTCATATTGAAACACACATAACACACACACAAAACAACACAAACTCGGACTTCCCTTGTAAAGTTTTTAGTAATTGCCACAGGTCCCTTGACGCAGAAGTGATATGTATTTGGACATTGTGAGAATAGTTGTGTTAATCTTTTTGGTGTTCTGGAAGATGCGCGTTTTACAGTTTATGAGGTTGGAGAGAGATGATAGAAACTTATGTTAGGGCATACGGCTTGCAAAGACTATCAAATAAAGATACATGAAGGCCAAATGAAGTAGCCGATCACCGAGACCTCTTATTGAACACTTGAATTCATAAGATAAAACAAACTAACGGGACTTTCCTGTACCCATCTGGCCATGTGCTTGATCCTCTGGGCTTTATACCACAGGTTTCAAGTTGTGTTTTCATGCATGCATCCCTAAGTGTAGACGAGGCAGTCTTTGGTGAGGTGTGAAATATAACTGTAACATTATGTCCTTGTAGTGATTCTCGTAGTGATTCTCTTGCAGTGAAATTTGATAGTTTGTCTGTAAAGTGAAATGGTATAGACTGAGCTTGTTGTAATATGTTATCATATGTTGTATTTCTATCCCAAATTGAGGCTAGATATTGATAATCTAAAGCAGATATTGATCCAGATTCGTCACTAATGAGATATATTGGAATACTTATATTGCCACTGTTTGATATATTGGAACTTCTCCTTGGATCTGTTGAGATATTATGTCGATTAATTTGCGTCAAATTTTGTTTTTGTTTTGAGCTCTGTGTGATATCAGAAGAATTTGTTGAATCTATATCATCTCCTGCAACAATATTATCCGTTTTTAAATGTAAATCATCCAAACTAATCGAATTCACCAAGGCATTATCTTTCTTTATTGTAGTATTTGACATACTATTAATAATGACCGAGTTGCTACCAGCTTTGTTATGTGCAAGATGTAGAAGAAAGAGAATTGACCCGATAAATAGTATAAATCGAAAGTCAGCTGCACTACCGAATGATTTCATATTGAGGGGTGATGATGAACTACCACTATCTACCGACACTTCTTATGTATGATTACGATATGTTGTCGTTGTTTGGACTGTTGATAAAACAACTAAAATACCACAACTCAATAAGTTATTATAAACCAACGCTGCTAATAAATCAGATCGGCTCTTGAGAGAGCGTTTACAGAGAACGGGTAGTCAATCTATATATCATATGCATGGCAGCGGCAAGACTGCCTATGTCTTGCCGCTTGCACATTTTCAGGTTGTTATTGGGGGCATGTGGGCACGCTCACCATATTAACAATGAAGATATCTCAAAACTCAAAATGCCCCATCGATATGTAGCTCATTACATGTAACATGACGGCAATACATCCACTCGTTCGTGATTTGTACAAGCGGTGAGTTAGATGCTGTTGTGTGTGTAGACGACGTTGGTCTATTTTGCAACAATATATATCAATTGCAACAAAAAAACATCAATGTCAAATCTTTCGACTGGTAGTAACTCTTCTCTTTGTACAATGTACATGAACTTACTAAAACCAAAAACGATATACTACACAGTGCATTAATTGTAGGTAAAGATTATCCACATCCAGAAGGACTTGATTATGTACGAAGGAAGTGGAAGGAGGCAATACGCAATACAGATAATTGTCAACTACTCGATGAGAAGAGAACAACATCAACAAAATTATCATTAGAAGATATTGCAAAAGAGAATGAACGTATAATACGAAAGGCGGTTGGTAAAGGTCGTTATGTAAGTTTATTATTGGTAGAGAGTACATATTGAAGGTATTGATAGTCTCTTTGTCTTCTCGTCAATGTATGTACACATCTTGTGCACTAATAAGCACATGGCTGATGCACAAATCTTATCTTACTTCCATAACAAGGTTATAAGAGAAATGGAGGGGACGATACAACTCAAAAAGTATAGAACAATGAGAAGACGGTATGGAGAAGGAATAGATATAGTTGGTGAGACTAATCGGATAGGAACTTCTGTGAATGATATGTTGAAATGAAATATGAAACGAATGTTGCATACAATAAAGAGTGCATTATACAAAAAGAATCACAAAGTACAACTCTCAATGCACTTATCAAAACATATAGTATTGATACTAAGATTGGATGGTGTGTCAAAAAAAAAAAGGAGAGAGAACGATATATGCAAACGGCAAATCTAGAAGGGTTGCAAAACTGCTCTTACTACTTACTGGCAGCCAAGAAGGGATTGCATTCACATTCACAAATGGAGTTCATAGCAAAGAGGGTTGTCTTTTACTCTTTCGGAGTGTGCACAAGAGATCAGAATCCAAAGAACAACATTGAGCTACTTGCCACAATAGAGTAATTAGCATATAGAAACAAAGTCTAAAAATATATGTTATGCATCGATATTTTGCAATACTTCTGCTGTGTATGCTCTTCTATTCAAAGTAGAAACAATCTCTAGTCGGGCCTTCTCACTTCTCAGCTATCCTCTATTCGTGTTCTCAGCATCCTGATTTTGAAGTTTCTAGAATATAATAAAAAACTTCTTCAGACATAAAGATGGATTTGCAGAGCTACCATATTGTTGCGCCGCCATTTGCCGTCCGAAAATAGTTTGATATATAGAGATAATAGAACCAATAAAATGGATGCATCCTCAGTCCGGAGTGGCGGCAGTGAAGGTATAGTAGCGGGCCGCAAAGTTAGTGCAACTAAGTATAAACAAAATTATGATGACAGTGCACCTACATCAAATCAACAAGCCCCCAGCTCACCTTCACATAAATCATTGGCATCACAAACTTCATTATTCCACAATAATAATATCAATGATGACAATGTATCCCATGTAACAACAAGAAAGGAAGTGAAATCTCTCTATGGTGTTTCTGGTGAAGTTAAGCAGAGTAATAAAGTTAAGATTAGTAGAGGTAGAAAACCTCGAATTGGACAAAAGAAGCAGCAGCAATCTCATACTACGACGAGTACTACTAATGCAGACAATGATATTGCAGCAGAGAAGACGTCCAATGTTATATCTCAACCAACTTCTACTAATCAACAACAACAACAACCGATATCATCAATAATAGAACAAGAGCCAGCAAATAACATGACATACTACACTACAAAACCATCATCAACACTCTTCTCCAAACTATTTTTCAACAATCTATCAATCACCCAACAATTACGTGAGATACGACATACACCCTGTATAATGACACCACTATCTCTCCTCATCCTACTAACAATACTACTATCATCATTCATTACTTTACTATTTACATTTCCACAATTAATATTAGGTATAATATTAGGACCAACGATATTAAATAAAAGTAATTGGTTAGTTGAATTTTTATATAAATTGGATATATGTAGATGGGGACATGTGCAGTTGATGAATATTGCTAAAAAGAGTAAGGGTAAGTCGACTGCAAATAGGAGTGGTGATACAAAGAAGTTAACTGGACATTCATCAACGATAAATCAACGTATAACAGTTGTTCCGAATAGAGTATATGTACATCCAATACCAAATTTTATGGATAATATTGTCTATTTGATTGTTTGTTTACCTCCTCCATCTGACACAAGTACTAGCAGTACAAGAATTTCAGTACAAAATAGTAACAACAAGAAGTCATTGCCAATAATTGGCATACTAGTCGATTGTGGAGAATCATCAATCATATTAGAGCACATGGAATATATCTATACCAAATATTATGCCAAGGAATATCCAACAAATCATAAATTTGGTATACATTTACATAGTATATTATGCACACATCGACATCATGATCATACTGCCGGTATTGGTAGTTTGTTAAGTGAGTTGAAGAATACTATTCGTGCTGAAGAAGAGATTGGCTTTAAAGTAACTGCTGGTTGTGCTAGTAACAACAACAACAGTAAGCAAACATTAGATGTGTATCAACAAGTATCCAATAATATAACAATCGTCGGTGGAGCGGTGGAACATGTTCCACACTGTAATCTCTTTGTTAAGAATAATTGCTTCGTTCCCTTGCCTTGTATATCGATAATACAAGAAGATGGAAACACAACACCACAAGAAATGAAGAATGATATGAATGACGTAGTTAGTATTGAAGTTA
>Ga0214478_100940_pt1 | contig 16023 bp, 11 predicted proteins | sample M1_20Mar14CPVII9_2_FD_178001 | JGI IMG/M metagenome (GOLD analysis project Ga0214478, IMG submission 178001) | Marine eukaryotic communities from Monterey Bay, California, United States - M1_20Mar14CPVII9sort6BwellD7 | ecosystem: Environmental > Aquatic > Marine > Unclassified | place: USA...
GGGAAGATACATATAACAACGATTATTGTATAGTTAAGTCAGTGCCAAACTTGCTCAATCGTATTGGAAATGGCTTTGGAAAAGATGCATTCGGCTTGTGTGAAGGAGATTGCGACGAAGATACTGACTGCAAAGGCAACTTGATATGCCAACAGCGAGATGACCTCGAGCCTATCGTAGGGTGTATCGGTGAGGGCAGGTCAACAACTGACTATTGTCGTCCTCCTGATGCTACGACTACCACACAAGCTCCTCCACCGTGCACTAATGACGACAATTGGATCTTTATTAATCGTCGTGGTTTTGAGAAGAACTGCGATTGGGTTGGAAATAAGCCCTCCAAGAGATGCACCAAGGTTGGCCCAAATGATGTCGATGCATACACTGCGTGCCCTGAATCCTGTGGTTGTTAATCAACCAAGGTCATGGAACGACACAACAAATGATCTAATACAAATATTATGAGCTGCGGTTGTTCATCTTCAATCAAAGCTATATTCATATATAAAATGGTGCTGTTCAAGTAGATTCGATAGGAAAGTTTGTGTATTGACATATGTACGCATCAGTCTCCAGAAGAAGATATATACTTGTCTACTTTAATATAACAACCACCATTACCTACACTTACTACTTGCAAACTTTTTCATTCCATTCATATTCCAGAAAACAGCTATTACCACAACAATGAGAAACACATTATGTGTCAACAAACATTAGCAATCATAATCCGTACAACAACCAGCAGTACAAGTTACAGTACAGTCGACCTCAATAACTACTGGAGGCTCGATGCTGCACAAGGCGTCTGGCACTTCTCCTTCAAGATCATTAGTTCTCAAGTTCATGGATGTTAAAAAGGAAAGTGACCCCAATTCAGCTGGAACATCACCACTCATTGAGTTGTCTTGTAAGTTCAATATCCCAAGATTTGCACACTCTCCTAGGGCAGCAGGTATTTCTCCAGAGATGGAATTAATACTAACATCAAATTGAACAAGATTAGATAACTGTCCAAGTCCTTCTGGAAGTTCTCCGCTTATACCATCACTATCTCTTCGTCTATTGTTCGATAAAGTCAAGATGGTTAGATCTTCAAGGTTACCGATTGACTCAGGAATAGCCCCACTCAATAAGTTATTGTGTAAGTTCAACTGATCCAATTTCCGCAGGTTTGTGACATCCTCTGGGATTTGTCCTGAGAATAGGTTATCACTTGCTACAAGTTGTCTCAAGTCCAATAAATTGCCAACCTCTGCTGGCAATTCTCCCTCAAAGAAGTTCTTGGCAATTATCAACACCTTTAAATCTTCAAGATTGCCAATTTCAGGAGGCAGTGCGCCCTCAAATCTATTCATTTCGACATCCAAATACTCTAGCTTTGTCAAAGAACCAATCTCTGGAGGAAAGTTCTCCTGAAGGACGGTGATAGGGATATAAAATTTTGTCAGTATCAATCTAAGATATCTTCAGTAGATATCTGAAATAAGAACTTACATTAAATGAATTGTCTTTTAGATGTAGTACTTCGAGCTCGGTAAGCTGACCTATTTCAGCTGGCACAACCCCTATATTTGATAGAAAGAGACACGCCGTTAAGCAATTGATCAAGTAAAAGATGTGTAACATAGAGCAGGTTGAGATACTCACCACTCAATTCATTCTCAAATAATACCAATATCTTTAGCTCTACTAAGTTTCCAATCTCAACAGGTATGCCTCCACTTAACCCCAATGAACCTTCGACTCCCTCCTTCTTGTTCTTGGATAAGTCTAAGACTTCAAGCTTTACCAGCTGTCCTATCTCTGTTGGAAGAACTCCACCGATGCCTTCAAGTAGACGAGAGAAAGAAATGTGGTTAGGATGAGCAATAGTGAGAGGCGGAGATTGAAACTTGAAGACATCAACTCACCAGAATTGAAGAACTGTAGTTTTTCAATGAGCTTCCAGTTGCCAATAGTTGTTGGTAAACCAGAGTCACTCGAGAACGAGTTCTCAGACATGTCAACGTCAGTGACGCTTTCCCAGTTACCAATCGACTCGGGAAGTGCTCCAGTTAATGCTAAGAAGATATGATGATAATAAGTGTATTAGTTATGCAATTCAAGAGATTTACTGATTGCATCAAACCAAATTGTAACTACACATACCATTTCCATATAATGCTACCTTTTCAAGCTTTGTTAGCTGTCCTAGTTCCTCTGGTAGTGCACCATCTAATGCATTTAGTGAAAGATCTATTTCTTGCAAATCAACCAGGTTACCAAAAGTTGCCGGTATAGCACCTGTAAATGAAGTCTCGGGAGCTGTATACATAGAAAGAGGAGATGAGTACAAATGTGGTTCATACAATTGACACGAACAAAACATGAACTCACATTGAATGAACTTAAGCTTTGTCATATCTCCCATGGCCTCAGGTAAAGGACCGTTCATCTTAGTACCTGCCAAGTATAACTCTTGCAAGTTGACAAGCTTTTCTATACCATCCAGAGTACCAGTGATTTCATCGTTGCCAGATACTCCGAGGACAATCAATGATGGTATGTTGTACAGTGACATGAATCCCTCACCAGAAAGCTTGCAATTCTCTACCTTGAATACTTCCAAACTTTGCAATCCAGATAGGTCGGGTACTTCTCCAGTGATTTCAGTATTGAAGAGGGCCAATGATTCTGTGAAAAAGATATCAAATGTCAATGAGATTAGCATTCCGAATGAAAGAAACCACACCATATAACTACACAGAGAGATGTATTACTTACTCAGATTTACCAAATTAGCAATCTCGGCAGGCATAGGACCATTTATGAATTCGTTATCGTGTAGCCATAACCTATTGCATCAATATAGCCAGAAATTATGAGTACAAACGAGTAGAGATTGTGATTCGCACACTCAACACAAACAAATTATACTTACATGGTCAACTTCACAAGATTTCCAACTTCCAAAGGGATCTCACCAGAGATTTCATTATCATTTAAAGTCAACTTCTCCAAGTTGACAAGGTTGCCAATAGAAGGTGATATCTTGCCCTCAATTTCATTATCATCCAAAAATAAAGTCTTCAATGTAATCATATCATAGAGATATGTAGGCAATTCTCCACTAATCTGATTCTTATGCAATTCAAGAGATTGTAATGATGTCAAGGCAACGATATCAGGAGGTAAATACCCATTCAATTCATTATCCGACAGTTTCAATCCAATAATTGTACCATCCATACCTTCTTGTAGATGTCGAGTAGAAGAGTCAGCGTTGTCTACTGATCCAGGATCTTCAGATTCTTCAATATTCTCACCAATACAATCAACTCCATGCCATGTACATACATTAGTACTTGTTTCCCAATTGGTATTATTATCCCAATCTAATCCATCTGTGGTAGTATATAATACCATGGCAACATAACGTTGCATAAAGTGTAATTCAGCCTCCTCGCCTGGTGGAGATTGTGATAATCCTTCCCAATATGGATCCATGAATGAGTCATCATATAATAACCAATTGAGTGCTCTATTCTGTGGTGTTGCAAGAGTTGAATCGCTGACTGAGAATGGTAGGTTTGATTCGAGTACAGTTAATGCAGAAGCTTCTTTTGCTTGTGATTCAGCATCCTGTGGTGTTGGGGGTAATACATCCCACCCGCCCGGTCCCAAAGCTGGCGGTGGTGGCCCTACATCTGCTGGTGATGGTGCATTAATTTCCTTTGATGCATCGCTATCATTATTACCATTATTCCATGGTTGTGTAACCCCCAATGCAGCACCAATAGCAGCAAGTATACACAGAATTGCAATGCTTATTAATATACATTTCTTCTTACCAGAACCACCGCTACTATTATTAGTATCTTCTGGTATATGTGCATATCCCTGAGCATCATCATATGCCTTACTGGCTGCAAATTCATCCAAGTTTAATTCAATTTGTTCACCACCATAGGCATTCGATGAGGTAGTTGATGCACGTGAGTCGGGACGATACATGTTTCCACTTCCACTCATCTTCTTCTTTGGCAAGCCTTTACTAGTAGTGCTAGCACCACCATTATCCATTCGTTCTAATACTGGCGTCATTTGTATCTCAAGTTCTTCCTCTGCAGCCGCTGATGGTGGCATGGGAGGAGGAGGAGGCGGCGGTGGTGGGATGGAGTCATCGGAATCGCTGAATGACATGATTGATATCTTATCTAATATTTTTTTCTTTGAAAGTATTGTTTTTTGTTGCAATGATTACTCTTATAACCTGATGATTACTCTATCTCCTCGACCTAATACTCAATACTACAACACTCCGCAATCCCCTACCCCTTCTTCGTTTCAACAAACGGAAGTGTACATATAGATATGAACGGCAATCGTTTACGGCAATCGTTTCAATGCGATAATATCCCTTCGGATTTTTACCTAGTAAAATCGCCCTAAGTAAAAATTAAACCCGGGAAAAAAGTAGGGTTTAGACAATGGTCGCCGCCGCTCTATTAGACGGCTATATCACGCCATTCTAGGAACGCCGATCCTCTTACAGTGTAGCCAACATCCCTATGTAAACGCTGATGGCCGTTTATTTGGTGTCTCCGGGGCTACAGCCGACGATTTCCTCACCGCAATCTTGGTAATTTTATGCTATTTCATCAAAAGTTACCATACTTTGACCTCATGTATTGGCATCAATAGCTGTGCCAGATCAGTCCAACCTTCATCAATATCAACCAATACATCAAGTAAATGATTTTATATCATTAGTGGTTGGTTTGATTGCTTCAGATGCTTGTCGTAGTACAAGTATTGTGGGGTTTAGATTAAAGAGTAAAAATCAACATAATTCACAATGCGTATAAGCATAGGCATTGGATAGAGGCAATATAATACACTTAACGGGTACTTAAATATATATTGGTGAAGGGGTAACGGATTGCTGTCATATCTCCTGTTCCACTGTGGTTAATTAGTCGAAAGGGATGATAGAAATGTATGCAAAAATAGAGAATGTTTTGTATAAATGAGTGGAGATGTTATGAAGATATTACACACACAATATTCCATTTATTGATCGAAGTACTGGAACAAGAAGAAATGTCGTCAGAGTTGCTCATCTAATTGGCAGTTTCGAGGCAGCAGGGAGAGCACAATCAGTAGACATCTCATTTGTTTATAAACTAATAATAAAGATAATTCTACACATAATACTTCTATTGCTAAGCGTTCTTTAAGATATTTAAGATATGTTATTGGATATATATAGGCAATATACACTGTATTTGACCATGGGGGCGTTGTTGGGCCGTGGCGGTGAGTGTAAGGTGATGTGTACCGACGACTAGTAAAAAATATCATAACCTCTCGTTTTCTCCAGCGGTCTATGCATCTCTCTTCTCTCTACTCCTCACAAACACGTCCCCACTTATCATCCTTATCCCACAATAAATCAAAGTAATCATTCTGTCTCCGCCACCTCAAGTGCTAGCTTTACAGACGCCTCTACTCTGTTTGTCACCTCAAACTTCCCCATCTCATAACACGTACATTGTTGTTCATTGAATAGCTAGTTCCTTCTGCACATGAAACGATAACGACGTGTAATTACCGGGTGCTTTTCAATACGGCATTCTCTCTCTGCTTTTGTTCTTGTAAATGCATCTCTTCTGTTGATATAGACGTATACCCGATCTATCTCTATCTCTCTTGGAAATCCTAAATATTATACCACCCAAGTTGCTTCGTATATATCCTTAATCTTCCCTTAACAACTACCCCCACGGTAAATGCCAACAAATATCCCAATTAATTGCACTATTCATCATCCAAATCATTATTATCATCCACTTATCCCAATCCTAATCTATAGATTATGTGTATACCACCCAATTTAGAGGTCAAATTAATACATATTTTGTATGAACGAACCCCCGACACTCACCACAATACCCCACAACGCAACCCATTTGTACATATGACTATTATACGCTTTGTGATTAACAAATGGGACGTGCCAATGCATTATTATAAGCTCAATACGATAAATAGGTGGATTTATTGACACTAAAACAACATGTAATTGTATCTACACTCACCATAATCAGATGTTGTTCTAGAATCCCAAGACCATTAGATCCACTATTTCCATAGCTAATACAACGCATCATGTATACGGGGTGATACAACGACTACCATACAAAGAGCTTCCATTATAGCAATGTGCAACATTTTAGCTTAAAACATACCCAAAGTCACTATTTGACAGCTATGTAGATATCCCCACGCCGCCGCTCGAAGCCCAGCGGCCCCGTACGTCCCATCAGATGCATCTCAACTCAAATCCTGTGCAAGCATTTGGCCATTGAGGTAGTATAAGGCATTCAATATAGTCATTAGATTATTCCTTTAAAATCCTAGGGTTTAATTTCTAAACTCGGGAATTTTGCTGGGTTTACGCGTGGAAGGGATATCGTCATTTGTCATTGCCGGCGAGCCGGGACGGGAGAAAAAAGAAGGATACCCTTTTCAAGGTATCCTTATGAGAGTAGATTAGTGAGTACAAGTGATGATTCACTCTGTCCTCTTATTTACTCTGTCCTTTTATAGTACAAAGTCTACGTAGGAATCGGCAAACTCCCTATGGGTGGTCATGACCAAGACCAAGCATAAAAAATGGGGAGTCTCCACCCATGTGGCTTTAGGAGTAATTTTGCAAAATTTTAGGCCAAACAGCATACTATAGTATGCTTTGTGAACGGCAACCCGGCCCAAAAAAATGTTACAAATTGATTGTATAGGATATCAACTAACTGATTTGCAATTGAAATCATGACAAACGTACGTCAGGAAGCTGAGATATGCTTTAGCAAAAGGATACCGACCCCCCATTTTTAGGAGGACAGAGTGAATCATCACTTGTAGAGTTTGCAGTTGCAGTCCGATGAGAGCAACAGATATGACGTGTGGCTATTACTGTTTGTGTTATTAATGATGGGGAGTAATAGTGTTGTTGCATAGAGGCATAGGGGGACAAATATCTACCGCCAGAGTAGCGAATAACTCCGGCCGAGACACAACATTGTAAATTTTGTGCATAAGAAGGTGCACCATCTCTATATAATTATCATAAACATGGAGATACTACATAGACGAACACGACCATCAAGTGATACTAACAATACCAGCAATGGTAATAAAAAGAATGATAAACCATCAATAGAGTTCAATTCATCACCATCACGAGGGCGAATAAAACCCCGACCAATAATAACTACTGAAAACCCATACACATCATCAACAACAATGACTGATGTTATCCTAGTTAAGTGTATACAAATATTATTAGTATTAGTTTCTATATGGTTTATATATATTATTGCTGCCGTGAATACATCGTCTTTGGATGATGATACACCGCTTGCTACTACTGATTATGATTATGATGAAGTCACTTCTTCTAATAGTGGTCTGCGTCAAAGTCCATCAAACTTACTGCAATTACCAAACAATATACCAAAAGTAAATCCCAATGATATACACTCAGCTCGTGATAAGATATCACAATTGAGAGATGAATTTTACATAAGATATGGTGGTAAAGAAATGGCAACAGCAATGTTAAAGAAGGGATTGCGTACATTTGAGAATCAAAATGACAAGAATAGTAAATCGTCTTCTTCTATTAGAGCAACTGCTAATCGATTTCTGAGTGCCATGGTACGTCATGAAGCATCAATATCAACATCAAAACAACCAGAATTTGTAATGGCATTTGCAGGATATAGTGTAACAGTTGGAAGAGGGAATCATTTATCACAATCCTATCCTTTTATACTTGAAAAGATATTAGCCCCTATATTACGACTACCACCATTCAATATCAAATTGATAGTTCGTAACTCGGCTATTGGAGGTATTCCTTCTTTTCCATATGGTTGGTGTTTATCCAACTTTTTGGGTAAAGATGCCGACTTAGTTAGTTGGGATTATGGAATGAATGAAGGGAATGGTGCATTAGGATTAGAAAGTTATGTTAGACAATCATTGCTAATGCCAAAGAGTCCACCATTATTTGTATTATTGGATACGAAGAGTGGAAAGCGATTAGATATATTGCAAAAATATGTTAATTTACAAGCATTGCCCGATCCGATAGCTTTGGGAAATAAAGATGCAGTTGATAAGAAATTATTACAATTACCCGAAAATGAAAGACCAATTGGATTACAAAAATGGGATGAATGGGGTGCACCAAAGGGTGCTCCCGGTCAAAGTCCATGGCATCCTAAGAAGATGGAACATGAACTCATGGGATGGATGATGGCTATGCACATGTTAGATGCCATAGATGACGCATTGAATGTAATTGAAGAGGATACTGATTGGAGAAAAGCAATCTTTACAAAAGAACAACAACGACTACAATCATCTAAACAAGTCATACTCCCACCACCAGTACACGATGTCAGCAAAACTGGCGTTGCGTCAATGCTTCATGGAACTGCATCATCAAAATCAAATAATGAATGGCATATGAATCACATTTCTTGTCGTACATCCTTCCTTCCCAATATATCCGGAGAAGATTTACATTCAATTATAGAATCTGGTGTAACTAAAGCAGACGAAGATATGCTACAATCACGTGATGACGCATTATTCAATAACGGTTGGGTAATGGATGTTGGCAAATTAGAACGAGATACAAAGTTAAAGGTGCTAAAGTATGGTGGATTAGGATATATTGATATGAAAACTGCATTGTATGGTATACCATCATCAGGGACACTTAAACTCTGGCTAACATATGAAGGTCATGATACTGCAACGGTTGTCAATAATGCAGAAGATGCATCAAAGTATATCACCACAGTAGTCTTATGTGAAGTCAATGAGAAACGAGGTGATGATGAATGCAAAATGATATCAGATTTAAATATTCGTGTGGGAAATGTGCCAATACCGAAGAGTGGTATATCACAAGTGAAAGATGTAGCTTCCTATCTAAAGAAGGATATATGCATCCGTGTTGAGGTGCCAAAAGGAGCCAAACTCACAACAAAAAGTAGCGGAGCGGCAGGCACCAACAATCCCTTGGGCTTAGCATTAGAAGTTACTGTGACTAGATCTACTGTATCAAGAGAGAATGGAGCTTGTTCAATATCTCATGTTATATGGGAAAATCAAGGACTTGCTGGAACTTAATCCCTATAATTATATCTCTATTCTACATTCTTTTTTTCAATAAGGGCATAACCTTGCCTGTTTTTTCTCGTGATCCCCTCTTCAAGGTTTCAATACATAGAGTAATGCTGTATAATTCAGCTGCAATCGACATACATTAGCTCCCAATATCTCAAAGAATTAAACAGCTTCAATCTTAATAGAATCATCATCTGATGCCTGATTACTTAATTCTGAATTACTAGTTATCTCTGAATCTGATGTCAACAATCTTACGGTAGAAGTATTTATCGCTAATTCAACATCACCTGCCTGATTTAAGATATGCTGAGTAGCCTCTTCACCATGCTCTTGTCGTATAGCATCCATTACAGATTGCAGTGAAGATATCTTTGACCTCATCTATAAATAAATATAAAGATTAGAAGACATATGATGTGTACAACAGACTAGTAATCGGTTTAAACTCAATTAATTGATAAATAATAATAAATAATAAACAGAATAGAGACACTGTCGAACACTTACACCTTGCAATTGCATCTTCAACTTTTGAATCTCGTCGTCACAATCAGCAACATCTTGTTTGGCGGCGTTTAGGGTGTCAGCCTTACGCTTACGGAATGCCTTAGCGGAGAGCTTATTGCGCACCGCACGACGCTCTTTGGCATCAGTGGGTAGGAGTATACCATTATATGTAGTACCATCCGAACGTTGATGGTAGTTCTTTCCCCTATTAGTAGTAGGTTTTTTCTTTGTCTTGTTTGATTTTGTGGTGATTGATATCATTATGAGAGTGTGCCTTACTGCAATTGTGTTGTATGATATAGATGGTATAAACAAACTTCGGGTTGTCGATGGCAATCAAACTAGGTGAACTTCAAGAAATATCCAAAGGGTGTAGAATAGTGGTAGAGGAGAAGGAGTATCAGAGACAACAGAGATTTGAGGTTTAAGTGTTGCAAATGCAATCTTAGTAAGAAAGAATGGTACCTAGATTTGTAGATCTATGTTTCCATGGTATAGGTAGAGATTTCCTAAATTTCAATTTGACAATCATTGATATTAGTCATTTACATAATAATTATCTCACCGAATAAGGGGTCTCAACCTAGAGCACCAATATTTAGTTTGATCGCTATAATGAATACTTTATTCGTTGAATGAGCTAGCTTATCTTTTCTTTGCAGATTGCAAGCAATAGACGCGTCTCGCCCTACTCCTACTAACTGCCACTGTAATTGCTCATAATTCCTACACAACCCTTATGTCGCGCTCCTCTTTGACATAATATAAACATCAGAAGTACAACTTGATTTGCCCGTATCGTATTGCAACATTAGATTACCATCTACTCTATCGACCGATAAATAAATGACAATGACCTCCTCTCACTCTCCATCGTCGACGATATCATGCTTACAACGAAGTCCTTCTATACATGAACAAGAAGTTGCAATCTCTCTTGTCTCCCTGTTCAACCAAGAATATAGTGTACCACCATCACCTACTATGTGCGATGCTAATAATCAGGACGACGTACCCCGAGGTATTGCGCGTCCTTCTCTAGTTGAAGAGAGACCTCTATCAAGGATCTCCGATAGTAGTAGTGGCAGTTCAATAGTTGCCCAACCGCCCACTATTGTTTCTACAACAAGTAGCAATGGCGTCGACAATACTATTGTGGTAGCTCCTCCTCCGCCTACAATTGTCTCTCCCGAAAGAAAGATACAACCAAAGAAACGCTCATCATCATCCAAGCGTGATCCTCGAGTATCATTTGAAGAAATGAAGAGAGTCATGCGAGTATACGGACCAATCAAATGTCTTAGAAACCGCACACCGAAGGACTCGGGCAAGGTTACCAAGGTACTATCTGTCAAGAGGAAGTTCTATAGATGGTTCCCGGATTTTCATGAACGATTTGAACTACAGCCGGGTAATTGGTATAAACCTAGAATAGGACATGAGATGGAAATGAAGTACCGGGAAGACTTACGAACTAAAGACCAGGCATTCTTGGCTGCTAAGAGAGTTTCCTCCAAGAAGATCAGCAACAAGATTATTAAGGTATAGCTAAAAGGATACGCTAATGATGAATGAAGAAATTGAAATGAGGTGCCTGTTTGAAGAGAAGAAAAGGATATGTCCTTAGTACTTAAGTTAAGAAGATATGCTAAAGTATATCCTTTGGTATATTGCGTTATAGTCTTTCTCTTTGGCAGATGATTATCTCATTAGAGCTAGGTAGACATAAATCATAAAAGATATGAGCGGTATCCTGTTATGAGAGTTTTCCGAACTCCACCACGGACAACCACCCAACTACCTATATATGTGATCGTGGCCTCGTGCTAATCCTCTTTATCACCCACGCATGCAATACTTTAATATAAAGTATTAATATATAATGGAGAAGTCATCGAGCAACAACGATGATGATTTGCAACACAATCAAAATTTAGAAAAAGATGACGGTGCATGTAATGACTTTGGTATGTTTGAGGTTGAAGAGGGTAATGGTTTTGGTGACGATGATGACGATGATGATGATGGCGATGGATTCGGGTTATTAACTCAAGCATTGACCCAGAATAATGTTAATGTGAAAAATGCAGCCGATTCGAGTTCAGATGAATCAAGTGATGAAAGTAGTAGTGGTAGTAGCAGTAGTGATGAAAGTAGTGATAGTGATTCATCAACAGAGGGAAATATAAACACCGATGGTACCCCTATTCAGGAAAGAAGAGCACGTAATATGCGTCGAAATAAGGCCTTTGTTGATAATCTTAAGCTAGAGTTGAATGCTATGATGAATAATGGTCAAGCAGATGATAAGGACAATAAACAGAAAAGTCAAAGCTCTAAGCGGAAGAAGATTAAAGAGGTTGAAGAAGTAGAAGATATGTCAATAACATCAGAAAATAATGTTACAGAAATCAATAAGAGAAAGAGACGGGGTATGATATTTTCCACAACAGTATCAAACAAGCAATCATCAACAATACAACCTCCAACTCAACCTTTATTGACTACAAAATCCCTAACTGATGAATTAAATCCCAAATATCCACACAGATCCAATCAAATACAAGTATTATGTTCACAATTGGTATCAATTGTGCAACAATCCAAGTTTGCATGGCAAATGAAAAACAATCTACGTTCAATGGGGAGTAGTCAATATTCTGAAGCAAGTTACCAGGGGGATATTAAAATGGCAACACCGTCTCCTATCATGATTACAGGTGCTGGTGGTAATGGTAAAACGTGCATTGTATTAGATGCCATGAAAGCTCTTCAAAGAAGAACTAATGGGAATAGTATTAATGTGCATCCAACAGTTGCAAATGCATATATCGATTGTGCATCATCCGAGTCTGGAAGTGTGGGTGCCGTGATGAATAGTGCATATAGACAATTATATGAATCATATCATTTTAATAATGGTTTTGGAAGGTATGATAAAGTTGAAGTGAATGGGAAAGCTTTCAAAACTAAAGAAAAGTGGAAGCATACCTCATCGTCGTCAGGTATTGCACGGTCTAATTTGGATGGTGGTAATGATTTCCAAGATGATATTGAAAGTGATGGTGCCGCTGACGATGAATCAATGGGAGAAGATCAACTTGAACGGCAAAGAAGTAGAGCGCAGAAACTTGAAACTAATAGGCGTAATGGCAAGAAATTTAAGACTACGAGCAAATCAAAGAAGAAGGCTACAACAAACAATACCAACCAAAATAATGTTCGTCAGACGAGACTCAGAGCCTCTCTTGACTCTGCCAAGCCAGATAAGCAACAGCAACAATCGGTAGGCTTGGGTGGGTCTATACCCAATGCCGCCGCTAGCAAAAGTTCCCAGAATAGTGGTGCAGTAGCACTGTTTGGTCGAGCCACATCTGCCTTAATCCAAGCAGGAAATACAACAAGGAGAAGATCTTCTGATAATTGGCGTTGTGCCTTCTTAATATTGGACAATGCAGATCGAATACTTTCATGGAATACGAAGAATGGATCAATCAACCCCTTAACTCAGATTTTCCTCCTGCCTTCAGTGATGGGTATCAACTTGACATTTATTTTCATTTCAAGGGGTTCAATCTTTCCATATTCTGGTGAGTATTGTAATTATACTGTTTGGACGTTGTGGAATTGACTTGTACTTATCAAACCTTTTTTTAGCTGTTCATAATCCTCCCGGGACCTTGCTTGATGCCATTCACCCTCAATCTATACATTTTCATAAATACTCATCTGTGGAGAGTATAAAGTCGGTAAGCAAATATATATGTTCTCCAACGTTATCACTCTGATTGTAATATATCTCACATGTAATACTTTCAATTAGATATTACATGTTCCACATATTCAGCAGTCAATCATAGGCAAGGCGACATCTTCAACAAGTCATAAGTTTCGCTGCAACATTGCCAACAAACTCAGATCAAAGCTAAATGATTGGTTATATGCTTCAATGATGAACTCATTCATACCATCTGTGATAAGTTCAACACATGATATTACTGAGATTATGAGATTAGCACGACTCCTATGGCCAGAATATACCGCACCATTGAACAAGAACAACAATTATGACGATCCTGCATTAGTATCTTTAATGTGGCAAGCGGTAGGCGGCTTATACCGCGAGGATGAATCATTAAATGACCTTTGTAGTATTGATTCAAACTGTACATTCTGCCAAAAACTTTCTACTGGGGTTGACGAAACTTCAGTTGAGAATCTAAATACGCAAAAGCAAAGATTATCAGAGAAACTTGATCGAAACATACGAGAGAGTATGCGCAAGTTACTGTCCAATACGGTCATGATGCCTGGGCGAGTGCTGATGAAGCAAACTCAACACCCATATGCAGGAAGGCTACCATACATTACAAAGTTTCTACTACTAGCTGCATTTCTTTGTCAGAACAAACGATCTGAGCAAGATGCAAATCTCTACACAAGACAGAACACTGGAAAGTCTAAACGAAGGCGTGCTAATAAGCCAGGAGATGAAACAGCTTATGCTGCTGCTTCAAAGGATATGACACAACGGCAGCCATCCTTCCCACTAGAACGAATGTTATCGGTATTCTACTCTATAATTGACCAATTTGGGCAAAATCATTACATGACGTACAAGGAAGAAGGTGCCTCGGTAGCGGCTCAACTCGGAACTGAACGACTGTTTCGAAACATATCACAACTTATTGCAACAGGTCTTTTATCAACTACCGGTAGTGCCAAGTTCAATGAAAGGTACAATCAAAATCTGATGGATAAGACTGATGCAAAGTTCTCATGCAATATCAGTCGAGGCGATGCTCGCGTCATAGCTACAAGTGTTGGTTTCCCACTTGAAAAGTACTGTCCATGATAGCACTGTTGGCAAATAGTATAGATTGATTGAGAGAAACTATATAAAGCAATCATATTGGTAGATCATATCCATTATCCTTTAAGCTCTCGTTCCAGCTTGACAATTCTAAACCCCAACTCTCTCTTTCTTCCCGAAACATAGCTCTTCTTCTTTGCAGCTTCCGCTCTCGCCGGGGCATCTGCACCAGGTAAAGGTTTGGAGGGCTCTTCTTCTAATCTTTCATACTGTCCAATAGCTGTTTTAATAGCTTGCAATTCCCCCAGTTTGTCTGTCGATGCAGCACATACTTCAGCTAAGCATTCATGGGCACCAGGATCCATGTTCTGGCTAAATACAGTTGAGGCGAATGCGTCCCTCCTTGCGTTGTCCACATCCTTCAACATGAGACGAGCTCTACAGCTATTCTTGAATGCAGAAACGAGCCATTCAATTCCTCTATCATTGTTGTAAAATTCTTCTTTATCAATATTGGCAGCTTGTCTAGCTTCTTGGAGTATCATTGCTGGCTTTCTGCCATTTTGAATAGCATCTTCATACAATTCTATAGATTTTTTATAATCCTTTGCTTTATACATATCATTGGCCTCTTGTGCCAATTCATAACCCATTACTAATCTATCAAACATGTATTGTTTCATAATCTCATCCTCTTTCTCTTCATCAACACTTTTTAATTCACTTAAGAGTGCAAGGATTGTTTCACTACCCTTTATTCTTTTCTTCTTAATTGATGTAGTATCATCACTATTGCACACCTCTACAACTGGTCCCGAACCGCAGAGAGATATACATGGTCCTTTGCAAACATCAATTCCCGGAGAAGATAAAGCTGATAAGCAATCTAGCAAAGAGAAAGAGTGTATCAGAAAGGACATCTTACAGAATACATTATGTTATGATAAAAATCTTGCTCACAAATCTATCTTAAGCACATACCTAGTGTTTCTTTAGCACCATCTGCAATGCAACCGGGGCTTTGACAAACTCGTAATACCTTCTTGGAAGGCGAGGAAGATAAAGAGTCAACATAGCTGATACCTGACAGCACCATTATTATAACAAGTAGAATCATGTTGAATAACCTGTCGAAAAAAGATATACTTTGGGGTAAAAAATTAGTTAAGTAGAATACCAGCCTGACTGCAAATCGATATGAGCCTTAATCTAATACTACCGATGAATTTTCTAACCAATCAATCTATTGATCAATACATTTAATCCTCAAACTAATGAGGTATTATATGAGGGACTGTCATTTTTATAATGTAGGTATCCTGTGGTATCCTTATAACTACTAGACTCCTCATCAGTCAGTGACTGTAGGCCAAAGTAAAGGAGTGAATCAAGCTCCAATGCCAACCCTGAGTAACAGATTAAGGTACAATTAATCTTATTTTAGCACGCAAATGCTGCGTTTGGTTCTTAAGTCCAATAGCCAAGCCTCACAATTTTGTACAAATCTAACC
>Ga0214478_100941_pt1 | contig 16016 bp, 10 predicted proteins | sample M1_20Mar14CPVII9_2_FD_178001 | JGI IMG/M metagenome (GOLD analysis project Ga0214478, IMG submission 178001) | Marine eukaryotic communities from Monterey Bay, California, United States - M1_20Mar14CPVII9sort6BwellD7 | ecosystem: Environmental > Aquatic > Marine > Unclassified | place: USA...
ATAACTTTGATTCAAATTGCTTTGAATTGGTAGTACAAACATTACATGGAAGACCTTCAGAGAGCAGACCTTTTGAAGGACTATTCGTTAGTAGTTGCAATATAACAAACATCTCAGTATTGGATACGTATACAATCCCACACATGCGACATCTCGAGTTGAAAGGTAACAACATTGGCGGAGAGGGGTGTACAACATTAGCTAACATACTCTTGAATGAAGGCTCTAGTTTGAATTATCTAGGCCTTAATAGATCGAGCATTGATGACGAGGGAGCAGAAATACTCGCCGCAGCACTAAAACACAATACCAAATTGCAAACGCTTGATTTGCGAGAAAACTATATCGGGAAGAGGGGATATAGAGCACTCTTGAAATCTGTAGTTGATTTATCATCCATTGAGAATACATACAACTCAAACCACACGCTGAAAGATCTAAAACTACACCCCTCCAGGCAAGGAGTAGGAAACAGTGCAAGTCAGCTTGTTCTGTCGTCGTGTATCATGCTTAGAAGTATCAATTCTGCATTACAATTGAACAATCGACATCATAGCTTTCATTCAGCTGGCAGGGCAAAAGTGATAAAGTATCAGTTGAACAGCAAATTAAGAAGAAAGTATTGTGATCTACAGGGGATTGAGTATTCAGCCAGTAGTATCTTTGCAGATATTGAGCCCACTCTTTTGCCGCGTATTCTTGCATTGATTGGGAGTAGTCATGAACAAAGTGAATTCTATACTTCACTCATCCATACTGCACCTGATTTACTGTCATGTGTTGATACAAGTGGCATGATGAAAGATGAAATGGCTAAAAATTCATTACAAATGGCTGAACTGACTCGTCAACTTGCAGCTCTTTCTGCTAAGAATGATCAGTTTAGTAGAAGATTGTCAGAGAGAGAATCGGGTGATGACAGTCGGCAGTCAACTACGGAAGAAGACGCGGCGGAAAGTGTAAAGAAGAGACAAAAGAAGTGAGGATAAGGAGCAATAAGTTAAAGGACGTGTAAAGGTACGATTAGGGTTCATATCTAATAGACTTTAGCCCCTATAATCCTTTATTTATCCATTAAAGTAAGCAGTGGGTCCAACCCTCTACTCATTCACACAGCGCTTCAATCTGCCGCCTCTTCTTCTATCTTGTAATCTCTCCAATAGACAAGATATCTTCACATCTCTACAATTGTACATTCAAAAGGACCGTCGACTTCAATCCACTTATAGTCCATCCAACTTTCACTTACAATTGATCAGCACAACCTAATAATAATCGTTCATCAACACTCCAAACATTCGAATCATATACCAATTTAAATATACTACAACCCAAATTACTCCATACATCCATGTCTCCTCCTTCAAGGCCTACCTCTGCTGCAGTTTCAATACCATGATATAAACCAATTTTATAACTAAACAATGATCGACTTATTAAGAAAGTAATGTAGCAATATGTATATGATTTGGTATTAATTGATACTTGTGATGTTAATAGTAGGAAGATGAGTATGTCAATTGATAGTAAGAGTAGATTTTGTGTTATGTGTAGCGTCGGCATGATTGATGGTAGATTATTGAACATAGGCACTATGTTGCTCTCATCAAAGGTGATAACATCTAATATACTGAGTATATCAAATATATAAACTATACTCAATCCAACAGAGATAAGTGTATGTAAATTAATCAATCTTCCATGTCTTTTATCACTTTTACTCTTTTTACTAATTGAATCTAATATAACATTACGTAACTTACTATACAATGGTTGATTATATCGATTTTTACATATACTACAATATAACAATGTTGATGGTTTTAGCTTTCTCATGCTGTTATGATTGTTATTGTTATATTGTTGTTGAATAATCATTTGTTGTTTTGTGTAGTTTAATAAGCAGGAGGTATGTACGTATCCTGATGTGCCGCGACATGCACAGTATCGTTGTGTGGGGATGTTGTTTGTGTCGTTTGTTTCGTAGCAGATGTAGCATGTTGGCTGTTGCTGTATATCGTCGTCTTCTTCCATTGCAATGGAATCGTTAGCGGAGGTAGCTGGTCTTTGATCGAGTAGGGATGATTTTGTGTCAGAGCTGCCGATGATTATTGAGCTATCGACACCGCCCAAGGCAAGGATGTGATGAATAGCTGAAGTTGTTGATATCATACTTATGTTATGTATTTGGAGATTTGTGATCGTTTGCAATAATATGATTGATTTAGAATGGCAACTCATGGCATCAAAATTGTCGGCATGAAAAAATATAGAATCGAGCGATAGGCAGATGGGAGGTATCTTTTTGGTAGTATGTGTCACATCAAGACATAAAGAATCACCTCTGCATACTGTTATTTGTGTAGATTAGGCAGCGGCTATTGATAAGGTGAAAGCTAGTAGAAAGGTTTAGGCGTGTATAGATTTAGGATTAATACGGCGGTGAGTGTGGGGTTAGTGAAAGGGAAGATAGAAAGAAGTTTCTCACATCATATGCACATAATTTGCAATTGCAATATTAATAGGTATCCCTGTGCCGTATGTCGGTTGTTTTAAGCATATTTAGAGCTGTTGGTTACGGTTAAAGAGTAGAGCTTGTCAAGATTTGCTATTGCATACAGTATCCATTGCAATTACTCAATTATACATAACATCACTCTCAGCTCTCACCGATTTAAGGCAATTGCAATACAATAGACTGAAGTCGTTATATTGTTGTATTATTATTAGCAGTCAATCGGATTAAGATTGATAATTTGGGTATTTCTCTCCAACATTCGCCGCCATCACATAACTAGAACAGTTAGAACATGTCAAGTAATAATCACATAGAAGAGGACGAACAGTTTCGTCGGGTATTTAACGGTGAATGTGATATCTCTGAAGAATGTTTAGATACAATCAATAACGTCAAGAACAATTATCCTAATACCACAAACTTATACATTGATAGCAATGAGGATATCTTAACAGAATTGGCATGGAGATTGCTCGGTGGTTACATTGCAAATAATACACACTTGACACAAATCGTTTTAGAAGGTCCCGGTCTCATATCTACATTATTTGAAAGTTTGGTTAAAAGCTCATCAATTAAATTATTACTATTGGATGATAACCGTTTTGGATTATATGGAGTACAACAGATGCTACCGCTCTTGTTGAACTCTCCACAGCTCGCTGAACTTTCTATTAATAACAACAATAATATCAACACAGAAGGTTTCGAGTTATTGGTTCATACACTACATAATAACACTTGTATTGAAAGATTAATCTTTGGGGGTTGCAATATAACAAACATAACGGCATTAGAAAGACACATCTTACCAAACCTCCAAAAGCTAAATTTAAGTTGCAACAACATTGGGAGAGAAGGGTGTATCATAATATCCAACCAACTACAAAGAGAAGGATCAACTCTGAAAAGTTTGTATTTAAACAATACGGGCATGGGAGACGAGGAGGCTGAGTTACTAGTCACTACTTTGAAACACAACACAAAACTGGAATTAATTACTTTAGCAAATAATGAGGGCTTTACAGAGAGAGGATGCGTCGCCTTCTTGAAATTACTGAATGACGTATCATCAATCGAAAGTACATACCGTTCCAATCACACTCTAAAAACATGTATCGTATCAACAATTCAGTATGACAGGGCTGAGATGAGTAGAGAACTTAGTTTTTTCCAAGGCAGGGGAACGTTAATCCTTATTGAAGAAGCATGTAATGATAATCAAAAGATAGACGCGGGTAAGGCCAAAGTTATCAGAAGTCATCTGAACAGTCAGACATTGAAAAGGCTTTGCAATCTACAGGGTATAGAATACTCGTATAGTAATATCTTTGCAGATATTGAGCCTGTTCTTCTACCTCTAATCCTTGCATTGATTGGGGATAGACACGGTCAGAGCGAATTCTACACTGCCCTTGTCCAAACGGCACCTGATCTTCTATCTTACATTGATAGAAAAGGTTTGATTCGAGATGTAATGACAAAGAATACGACACGTGTTGCTGATCTTTCTGATGAGTTTGAGAGTAAAGTGGCCGAGTGCCAGGCTGAGTTTGAACGAAAAATGGCTGCTCTGAAAGCTGATCATGAAGGCAAGACGGCTGCTCTTGAAACCGAGTACTCGTATCAAACATCTCGTCTCACAACCGAAAATAATAAACTTAGTAACCGCTTGGCATTGATTGAGTTAGGTGACAGTAAACAGTCAGCAACAGGGGAATGCAGTGGGGACAGAGGGGTGGGCAATGGTAGCGGAGGTAAGAAGAGGGGGAGGAGTTGACAGTTGATCAATAACCTCTAGATTCCATCTGTTCTAAATAGGTAACTTGTGTGACGTCTCATACATGCGTTTAGTAAATAATGAACACATGCAAGTCATCAGTCAGTCACATGCTTGGGATTGTCTCTTCCTACTACCTCGACCTCACCTGCAATCTTATTACTTATTTTAACTGCTAACTAATCCAACATCTTACTAAGCAAGTCATTCTTATCAGAAAGAGCTGCAAGTTGATGAGTCAGTTCAACCATTTGTAATGAATTCCTTGCCATTTCATATTTAATCATAGAATTTCTATCGATACAAGACAAGAGATCGGGTACCATCTGTATGAGCGTAGTATATAATTCACATTGACCGTGATTTTCCCCGATTAGTGCAAGAATATCGGGCAGTAGTTTGGGCTCAATATCTGCAAAGAGACTACCAATTGAAGTGTACTCAATGCCCTGCAGATGACACAGTTTCTTCCTGATCTGACTGTTTAGTTGATACCTAATGACTTTGGCCCTACCAGTTGCTTCAGAGTTTGTATTTGTTTTGTTCATATGCAATGCAGCATTGATATAACTACCCATAGATGTCTTGGGAACCCACAGCTCGTTTAATGTATGGTTTGAATTGTACGTGCTCTCTACAGATGATACGTCAACTAAAAGTTTCAAGAATACCTTGAATCCTTTCTCTATGATTTGGTTATTATCCACCAAATGCAGTGTTTTCAATTTAGTATTGTGCTTGAGTGAGTTGGCAATTATCTCCGCACCCTCGTCATCAATTCCAGTATTGTCAAGGAACAAGTAACTCAATCTTGTGTCTTTCTTTTGCAGTATGTTTGCCAATGTTCTACATCCCTCTCTACCAATATTGTTGCCATGGAAAGTAATAACGTTGAGGTAAGGAAGTGCATACAATTCCAATGCTGAGATGTTGGTTATATTGCAATCGTGGAACTCTAATCTCCACACTCTCGTATTCTGCAATGCTTGAATCAATACTGTAAAGCACTCTGAATTGAAGTTTTTATGTCCATTGAAGCCAATTGATGATAAATTTGGAGAGTTTTGAAGGAATAGAATCATACTTCGTATTCCTTCTATACCAAAAGAAGAATTACCGGATAAATCTAAATGATTTAATGAAGTACTGTATGTCAATTCTCTAAATAACAATGCCATGATTTCATCGGTAATGCCACAACAAAGTAGATCTACTTTTTCCAATTGGTTGTTGTTTGCAATGTATCGACCTAATAATCTCCAAGAAAGATCTGTGAAGTATGACGTATCAGATAATCTCATATTTAATTCATTAACATTAGGTTGGTTATTCTTGATGCAATTCATATCGTATCTACAATCTTCAGATATACCGGTGTGCTGCTCACCAAAAGCTTGATTGAATTGTTCTTGTTCTTCAGACATAACTAATACGCTTCCTTAGTTCTTGTGTCCTGATAGTCAACTATATATACTATGAGGTGTACAAGATGTGTACTTTTTTGCAATGCTATTTCTTCGAGCAAATTATCAAGACTGCCGCTACTGACATACACCAAACCACTGCAAATCGAAAGGGTGTTAATAATTGATGAATTGAGTATATTATCGGCAGTGTAAGAGCCCTAATTGTATACCAATTGATGAGTAATCTGCGCCTACATGCCGCCCTATCTTCAACTCTACTCTCATAAAGGATACCGCTTTGATATCGAACCACTACCAATTGAAAGAGAGTTGATTACTGTTACAAAACCAGCTCTAATATAGTGTCAACATATAGAGAGGACAGGGGTATGTTTGCTTTACTGCCGCCTATGAAGAGGACAGGTTATGTTGGCGGCAGAGTGCTGCATATCGTCAGGGTGGTATCCTTTTATGAGAGAGTAAGTAGAGGTAAAGAGTAAAGAGGTATTAATTTCCTCTTCCTTCATCTATTACATACCTCATCTCATATTACGATACTATCTTCTTCATTATGATAACACCGCCTCATGATACGTTTATGAAGCATAGAAGATTACACCAGAAATACTATTATTGCTGATAATAAACCGGAGTTCCTCGACAAATTTGCAATTGCAACTCTCTCAACAGTTCAAGCTACACCACTTCCTGATCTCATACGTGTCTCATACTACCTCAATAATACAATAATAATCTCAAAGATCATTGTGTGCAAGTGAATCATAGTGGCGGCGGGATTAGAACCTCTTACCCCTTCATTATATATGTATGTCTTTCGAACACAGCATTCTACACAAAAGGATATCATGTCTACCACTGAAGAAGTCAACGTCGATGTACAAATCCCCTCTGATACCGAAATTCGTAAAGAAATGGAAGTACTAATGCAATCAGTTGATCTTGGAACCATGACAACTAAACAATTCATATCAAAACTATCCACAAAGTTTAATGGTGCTGACTTATCGAGTAAGAAGAAATACATCAAGGCAACTATCATTGACATTATTGATTCCATGCAAGAAGAAGATGATGAATTTCAACACCGTCTTGCTTTCGGGGAGCACACTGGCATCTCTGATCAATTCTTTGATGATATACATCAGGTTAAGAACAATCAAAGTCTCACGACAAATCAGTTAGTTTTGGACTGGTTAGATGCAGGCAGATTTACAGATTTGGCATGGCGATTGCTTGGTCGATACATTGCAAATAATACACATTTGCACGACATCAAACTATACCATTGCAATATAACCGATGAAATTATGGCACTATTGTTCAGTGAGTTATCAGGTAGTACTTCCTTACAGAAATTGGATATGTGTATGAATCGTGTTGGTATAGAAGGTATTCGGAGTATGGTTCCACTCCTTCAGAACTCTCCAAATTTATCAAGTCTTAAATTTGGTTTAAGCACTGATATAAACACAGAATGCTTTGAGTTAGTAGTTAGTTCATTACATAGTGGAGGAGTGGAGGAATTGGACTTTATAAACTGCAATATAACTGACATTTCAGCGTTAGAGAGACACAACCTTCCAAACCTTACTGACCTTTACTTAAATGGCAACAATATCGGTAGAAATGGATGCATCATATTATCCAATCTACTACAGGAAGAAGGGTCGACTCTAGCGAAAGTCGTTCTAATAAACACAGGTATGGGGGATGAGGAGGCAGAGATAATCGCAACGTCACTCAAACACAATACAAAGTTGAAAGAACTTTATTTATCTGAAAATAACGGCATCACAGAGAAGGGGCGTGTCGCATTCTTGAAATTACTGAATGACGTGTCATCCATTGAAAACACATACAATTCAAACCATACATTGAAGGAAATTAGAGCTGGCCACTTCTCTTGTCCTTGTAGTAGTCTACAAGCCTTGGTACATAGTGCATGTTTAGTGAATATGAATAGTACCAATCCTGGGAAGACGAAAGTTATCAGAAGTCATCTGAATAGTCAAACACTGAAGAAGCTGTGTCAGCTACAGGGCATTAACTACTCATACGGCGATATTTTTGCAGACATTGAACCGGTTCTTCTACCCAAGATTCTTGCATCAATTGGTTATGAAAATGGTCTAAGTGAACTATATATCGCTCTTATATCCACGGCACCCGATCTTCTGTCTTATATAGACAGGAAAGCTCTGATTCGAGATATAATGGCAAGGAATGAGGCACGTGCCGCTGCTCTTGTTGCTGAGTGTGAACGGAAGGTTGCTGTCCTGAAGAATCAATTGTTGAGTGATACATCTCACATAACTGCTGAAAACAATGGGCTCAGCAACCGTTTGGCATTGATTGAGTTAGGAGATATTAAGCAGTCAGCTCAGTATTAGCAGTAGCAGGGGAATGAGAATTCATGAGGTATGTTTGTTTTACTGGAGAAGGTTGTGATTGTGAAAGTTAGTATCATCTCATCTATTGGTAGAGACTGTTTGGGTGCCGACAGAGTGTTAGTTTTACTATCGTGCTGGATCATTTACAAGTTGCTTTCATGGCTTGTATTAGTTTCTTTTGGTTTATACTCTTCGAGTCCGAGTGGATATGAATTGGAGTAAAGAGACATATCTTATGTCACGTGATCAGGGCTACACAAAGAAAGGCTAAAGCTAATACAAATGTTGACTATGCTATTTCCTTGTCTCTTCCCTCTCGGTACTAAATACTATCACTTCTTTGTCTCTTGCCACCCACTCTATCTTCAACTGCCTCAACTCTTGTAAAAGTATCCTTTATCAGAGCTTTTCTATCGATGCAAGATAGTAGATCCGGTGCAGTAAGAACAAGTGCTCTATACAATTCGCTCCGACCATGCCCATGCCAGCAGATTAGTGCAAGAATATCGGGCAGAAGAACCGGCTCTACATTTGCAAAGATGCTGCCAGGTATGTATTCAATACCCTGCAACTCACATAACTCCTTCCTGTTTTGACTGTTTAGTTGACTTCTGATGACCTTCGCCCTACCCGCAGCCCTGGGAGTACTACATACCCGATTCTCCCAACATGCACAGTTAATCAACTTCATTGTATTGCTTGCACGTGCATTATCAAACTCACATGAGAGGGTATTGTTGGAATTGTATGTATTCTCAATAGATGACACGTCAACCACAATCTTTAATATCGCAATGTAACCTCTCTCGGTGATGTTATTATCATCCAAATCGAGAACTCTCAATTTAGTATTGTTCTCAAGTGAGCTTGCAAGAAGCTCTGCCCCTTCATCATCTATACCTGTAGCTTTTAGATAAAGACATTTCAAATTTGATCCTTCGTTTTGGAGTACATTTGATAATATAGTATATCCCCTCTCTCCAACGTTGTTACCACTTAAGGAAAGTGATTCCAATTTGGTATTATGTTCGAGTGAATTGGCAAGGATTTCTGTCTCTTCATTCCCCATGCCCGCTCTTCCCAGGTATACTGCCGTCAAAGTTGTATTTTCATTTTGAAGCAGATTTGATATCGTAATACATCCCTGCCTTCCAATATTGTTACCAGTTAGACTGATGGATTGAAGGTTCGGAAGTGTATAAGTATTCAATGCAGAAATGTCTGTAATATTACAATTCTTTAAGTACAAATTCTCCACAGGTCTTCCGTGTAATGCACTAACCAATACCTCAAAGCACTCCGAGTTGATATTGCTATTGAAAAAGCTTATATATGATAAGTTTGGTGAATTCCCCAAGAATGAAATCATGCACCTCAATCCCACTATACCAAATAGACTATTTTTCATATCTAACTTTCTTAACGAACTCCTTACTAACTCCTTAAAGAAGAATGCCATATTTTCATCAGTAGACATACATCCATATAAATTTAAGTTCTTCAAATGAGTATTATTTGCAATGTACCGACCGAGTAGTTTCCATGAAAGATTGGTAAAGTGAACAACACTTTCTGAATACAAATCGAAATATGTTTTATAAAATTCGTTATCTTTGATCAGCCTTATTGCATGTCGACATCCTATGCCCGTATGCATTCCAAAAGCTTGGTTAAATTGTTCTTCCCCAGACATAATTATAATTTGGTGGTCTAAGGCATGTGTATTTTGTGGTACTTTGTGTTGTTTGACCAAAAGGTTAAGATGCACACAAGATGTATACTTTTTTGCAATGCCTATTTCTTTGAGCAAATTATCAATATTTCCGCCACCGACATACACCAAACCACTGCAAATTGAAAGGGTGTTAATGACTGATGAATTGAGTAAATTACTGGCAATATACGATCCCTAATTGTATACCAATTGATGTTTAAGCCTGCCGATCACTCTGACTACACTCTCATAATAGGATACCGCTTAACTTTGCAAAGAAACACTACCAATTACCAATTGAAAGAGAGTTGGTAGTTGGTGACAACAAATTATTCAGTGACTCTAATAAGGTATCAGCCTATACGAAGAAGACAGTGGTACGGTATGTCTGTTTCACTGCCGCCAATGTAGAGGAGGTTGTGTGATTGTGAAACTGTTAGATTTCAGTCCATAACGACGGACAGACCCATCCTTTTCAAAATGGAGAGATTGAGAATAAGTTGGCTGGCGTATGCGCTTATTATAAGAGATTGATCATTGCAAATAGTAGCGTTTATTGAGAGGTTTATAAAGTATAAAGTGGTGGTTCAAGTTTCGTCCTTAAGGGAGAGCTAAGAAACACATTGCCATTGCAAATTGCACGAAGTAATAATTGCCAAACTACTCCTCAATTATTACAGCCAATACCAAATAACAACAAATACAAACATTATACAATGTTTGAAAAGACGTTAACCGACCTAGTAACAGGAATACGCTCTCACAAGCGAGATACAGCACTCTTCATATCACAAAACATTGCCGAAATTAAAAATGAATTACAATCATCAGACTTATATACTAAAAGTAATGCATTACAAAAGTTAACATTTCTACAAAGTATGGGATATAGTATGAGTTGGGCTGCATTTAGTGCTGTGGAAGTTATGAGTTCACCGAGATTTGCATTGAAGAGAGTTGGTTATTTAGCTGCTACTCAGGTAAGTTTTACTTTGTGTTCATATCATGTGTTCATACTGAGATATTGAGAGATATCTCGAGAGATATGCACAATATATCTGATAATCTGTATGTTATACACAGACTCTATGTATCATATGCTAATAAACTTGTCTTCTGTATATCTTCCTCTTTTCCGGCATGCCAATGTTGCTGACCAACTCTTCTCAAATCAACATCCAACTCTCAACACTACAGGGCATTGACCAACCAGATAAAAGTCCAGTAGTACTACTAACAACGAACTTATTAAAGAAGGAACTACGAGGTGCCACAGTGGGTGGTAATGGCGAAACAATGTATCATGCCGGACTAGCAATCAATTGTCTATCCAACATTGCAACTGAAGATTTAGGACGTGAATTATTACCCGATTTATTACACCTATTGAAACATCCATCACCCTATATACGTAAGAAGGCACTGTTGTGTTTATATAAAATATTTCTAAAGTATCCACAGGGATTACGATTGAGCTTTGATCAAATTAAGTTATGTTTGGAAGATTCACATTCCAGTGTTGTATCATGTGCTGTTAATGTTATTACTGAGTTGAGTGATGTTAATCCCAAGAATTATTTACCATTGGCACCTGCCTTCTTCAAGTTATTAACTTCCAGTGCTAATAATTGGATGTTGATAAAGGTTGTCAAGTTATTGGGTAGTTTAGTACCGGAAGAGCCACGATTGGCACGTAAGTTACTGGAGCCGTTGAGTAATATTGTTAAATCGACACATGCCAAGAGTTTGTTGTATGAATCAGTCTATGCCATTACACTTTGTTTGCAATATGTTAATAAAGGCAAATCATCAAACCAGACGAGTAATATCCAAGAAGTGGTGGAGTTGTGTGTCGAGACACTCCGATCGTTTGTATCAGATCCAGATCAAAATCTCAAATATCTAGGATTGGTTGGTTTTGGTTCCTTATTGCAATCACAACCAAACGTATTACATTCCCATTCGGAATGTCGAACACTCATCTTAAAGTGTCTTAGTGATGAAGATGTTACGATACGTACACGATCATTGGGATTATTAAAGTTTATGGCAACACAACGTAATTTGGTTGATTTAATTACTCAATTATTAGGACATGTCGAGGCAGCCAGTGGAGAGTATCAATGTGAGGTGGTGGAAGAGATTATAAGTCTATGTTCCTCCAACAAGTATGAATTGGTATTAGACTTTGCATGGTATGTCGATGTATTGGTAGTATTGGCAAGTGTTCGAGGATTAGATGATTGTCAAGGTGAGGCAATTGCCAAGCAGTGGATGGATGTTGCTTGGAGGGTATTGCCCGTGAGGAGTTATGCCGTACGAAAGAGTTTGGGGGTGTTGGTACGTCGAGGAGGCGAGGGTAAAGAGGATGGCAGTAGTGAGCAGCACATCATATCCGAGGTATTGCCAGCGGCTGCATGGATTGTTGGTGAATATTCTCACCTGTTACCCGAGGCTTTGGAAAATGAGGGTATTGATACCCAATATGATTCGTCATCCAAAGGTCCATATCATGCATTGATTCAATCAATGACTTCACCCACCGATGCGGCAGGTATCAACCCTTTAGCATCAGCAACACAAGCTGTCTTTGTTCAGAATGCCATGAAGGTATTTGCCGCGGCTTGTGACCAAAATAAACAATCTCAAGATAGTAATGGTAGTGGCCTAGACAACCTCAAGTGTACCGACGAAGAGCTGTATGCCTGTGCGGATACACTAATGCGAAATCTAGTTGTATATACCGAGAGTGTTGATGTGGAAGTAAAGGAACGAGCCTTTTCATCGTATCAGCTTCTCATATCAATCGGCCTCCCTTCGGAGATTAGTGCCTTGAACAGCACGGCCTCGTCCATTGCCTTAAAGTGCCGTGAAGCATCGACCATGCTCAACTACCTACTCATACCAGAGCCAATGAAACCAATAAGTGCCAAGGCACAGAAGAGAAAGCTTGCCGAGGGTCCTCCTTCTCCAATGTCTGTTCGAGATTGGGAACGTGATGTGAATTGGGATGTCTTTTCATTCTTCAATGAGGAGACTCCGTGGTTTGATTTGGAGGGTAATGTCAAGGGTAGTCCCGAGATGATATCCTTCACATCACAACTATCTAATACTACCATTGCCAATAGTAAGAACAGTAGTGGAGTAAGAGTGACAAGCACAGAGGGGTATGGTATTGATCAGCAGACTCAACCATCGGCGGCGGCAGTTGGTAACGAGGCAACATCATTTGGTAGTGGAGTTATGGATACGGTTAATCTACAATCATCGCCTCAACAACGACAAGGGGATCCCTTCTACCTTAACTCATCATCAGCTGCGCCTTCGGGTACACTATTGGACACATCGGCTAGTGTCAATGTAGATCAGGCAGCCAAGGAATCAACAATAGATGCCGCCGCGGCTATCTCTCGCTTCGGTTCTATACAATTGGATAGTGGAGATGACGAATCAGACGACTTTGGAGTAAAGCCCCAGAAGAAAAAGAAGAAGAAGAGGTCAAAGAAGACAGTTGGTGGATCAACTAAACATCAAACGACAATTGTTGAAAGTGACGATGGCGATGATGATGATAATGCACCGTCTCGATCCAATAAGCGTGGTCGTATTCACAAGGACTTTCAAAACTTGGCATTAGTAGACTTGACCACTCCACTCGGAGAAGATGAGGTGATGCCAAGGAATGAACATTATGTGGTGCCAGAGAGACCTATCGTCGAACAGCAAAAAGCGACCCCCAAGAAGGCCAAGAAGAAGAAGAAATCCAAGTCCTCCAAGACAAAGCATACTGATACTCAAGAGGCATCATCACCGGCCGGGGATAAGCAGGTCGAGGGAGATCTTCTTGGATTTGATTTGGCATTTGGATCGACATCTGGTGTTGCAAGTAGTAGTGGGGTTGCTGCCAAGGCCAAGGTTGATACCACAATGAGAGTAGAGGCTGTGGCAGCACCTAGTCCAAGCCAGGTCAACCCAATTAATAATGCATTTGATGATCTGTTGGGATTAGAAATGCCTCCTCAAACAATAGCAAAGCCGCCTTCTACCATGGAACCGTCATCGAATATTGCTACCCAAGCGGCCGAGACGATAGAAGTCAAAGCTAAGTCTAAATCAAAGAAGCAGAAGAAGGAGGGCAAACACAAAAAAAAGAAGAAAGGTTAGATGACTTCTACCGAGGGAAGAGTTGAGAAGAAGAAGGCAACATAGTGTGTCTCGGGAAGAGGTACTACCTTGTAATAGATAATAAAAACTAGTTCCTTTACCGTCTACCTTTATATGATAACTAACTTTCTTAACTAGGTCGACTACCATTAGCCTAATCTTTGACGCTTCTTCTCTCCATTTTCACTTTCCCCATCTCCATCAACTCCTGTTTGGTTACTATCTCCTAACTCAATCAATGTCAGCCTTTTGTTTAGTTCGTTATTTCTGGCACGAAGAACTGATATAAGTGCAGTAATTTCAGCTTCATTTTTAGCCATGGCTTCTTTTATCATTGCCTTCCTGTCTATGAATGACATAAGATCTGGTGCCACGGGCAGCAGTGAGGAATATAAATCACTTTGACCATGTTTCTCCCCAATCAGTGCAAGAATTGTTGGTAGTAGTTTTGGCTCAACACCCGCAAGCATATTATCCTCAGCCGAGTACTCTACACCCTGTCTATAACATAGATCCTTTCTGTTCTTGTTGTTCAGTTGATACTTTATTACTTTGGCCCTACCTACTGCATGGGAGTTTGGGTTAAACTTGTTCATTCGAATTGCTGATTTGACTGCCTTGTTTAAATTCTAGCTCAGTTAACGTATGGTTCGAAATGTATGTACTCTCAATTGAGGACACATCAACTAAAACCTTTAAAAATGCCTTAACCCCTCTCAATGCAATGTTGTTCCGACTCAAATAAAGTGTTTTCAATTTGGTATTGCTTTTTAGTGACGCGGCAAGCATTTCTGCTCCCTCATCATCGATGCTAGTGTTGTCAAGATCTAAATATTTCAATGTGGTACCTTCTTTCTGTAGTAGATTAGATAGTATAATGCACCCCTCTCTTCCAATTTTGTTCCCATACAAATTGAGTCGATTGAGGTTTGGTAAGTTGTATGTTTCTAATGCTGATATGTCTGTTATATTACATTCCGGGAGATGTAATCTAAAAATAGGCTTTCCGCGTAGTGCCTTAATCAATACCTCAAAGCACTCTGTATTGATATTATTGTTTCTATTGAAGTACAATGCTGATAAATATGGTGAATTCTCCAAGAATGGAATCATACTCCGCGTACCACTTATACCAAATGGATTATTCCTGATATCTAATTCAGATAATGAGCTCTTATCTAACTCACTAAATAATATGCCCATCCTTACATTAGTGAGGTTGCAACTATCAAGGTCAACACTTTCCAATTGTGTATTGTTTGCAATATATCGTCCTAGCAACGTCCATGAAAGAACAGTAAAATGTTCAGTATCTGAATCCAACCGAAACATAGGTTCATCATTCTCATCCAATTGATTGTTATTCTTGATGCGACGTATACTATCTCTGCAATCTTCAGAGATGCCTGTATGTCTACCAAATGCTTGATTAAATTCTTCATCTTCCCGATCCATGATTATTTGGTGAACCGTACGATATATAAACTACTTTTCTAAACGATGATAATTTATAATAGTATTAGACTCGTCTTCACTCGCCATGATATTGCACTTTGTTGTAGTGGTAATTGTAATGATGACACTTTATGATTAATCTATCCTAATATTATATAATCCTTCTTTGGTATGTATATTGTATTATCTATATATTGTATCTCGTTTTAACTTATTGAGAAGGCATGCACAAGATGTGTAAAATTTAGATGAGCTAATTTTATACTACTTTCTAGTATAGAATCTATCTCTCCCACAACTACCACCGATCGAAAGTGTTAAAACCTGAGATATAATGATTACGCTGACAATGTGCGAATCCAACAATTGATGATACTGCCGCCGCTTTGATGCACTATCAACCTATGTAGGATCAACTATCAACCTTATCAACCTTCAAGGGGGGGGGGGTGTCTTTAGTTTATTTAGGGTCTACGTATAGACCTCAGGGGGTGACTCGCCACTGGCACAGTCCAAAGTATCATCATGAGTAATACACTCGGCACAGCATAAATCGCTCTCCGAGGGA
>Ga0214478_100942_pt1 | contig 15890 bp, 12 predicted proteins | sample M1_20Mar14CPVII9_2_FD_178001 | JGI IMG/M metagenome (GOLD analysis project Ga0214478, IMG submission 178001) | Marine eukaryotic communities from Monterey Bay, California, United States - M1_20Mar14CPVII9sort6BwellD7 | ecosystem: Environmental > Aquatic > Marine > Unclassified | place: USA...
CGATGGACATGACCATGGTGAGGACGATCACTCTTCTGGTGACGAAGAAGCCAAAACATTAGGATCAAGTGGAGCTGTTGTTTTCTCTGCTGGAGGTGTCATCTTTTTTGGAGTTGGATTGGTCATGGTGGCCTAGATGAGATGATTCAAAGTTGGGGGAGTCAAATCTACGATATAAAGTATCTTGGTTGATTGTGAGGGGAAGACTGAAGATACTTACACACGACATATCAGTAAACATGTATAGCAATATGATGGAATAAGACGATTCGTACCTATATACACTGATATCTCTTTCTTTTGTTGGAGACGGAGACAGAGCAAAGCTATCTACAAACGTAGCGAGAACAAAATATAGAAAAGCCAAGCATCAATTGTGTATAGAGAGAGATGAGTATTGTATTGTTGTGTAGTATTATGATCAAGCTCTGTAGAATTGTTGTGGCATAATTTGTTCGTGAGGGGCATTATTTCTCAGTATCCGGCATTATTTCTCAGTATCTGCGCTGGCGGCGACGGCCAGACGCCTTATCTCTGATTGATTTGGGAGTTCATAATTTTAGATTTGCCTCCATAACAACATCTATTCAACTATGAAGCTCTCCTCCAACTCCAACATCTTATCTCTCGTCCTAGCGGCAAGTACTGCTTCTACTGCGGTAGCGGAATGGGAATGGTCCGGCACCTTTGCTCTCGACGATGCCTCACATACTTGGTGAGTGATATTATATTTTATTGAAATTGAATACAACATATGTTATCATCAGAAAGAATCATATATCTATGTTTGTATACTAACTCGATACCTCCCTCAATATTAATTAAATCATATACTAACACGATATGTACCCATTTTCTATTGCAATACTCTCGCTCTCATATCATAGGTTTGCCCAAAAGGTAGACGGCGAGTACGTCGATCCTGCCATGAAGATTGTCCTCTATGCCGTTGACGATCCATCGGATATCGACGCTACCATCCACGCCTATGAAGAGGAGGCCGCAGCATTAATCGATGCCGATGATGGTTCCTGCAAAGATATCAACTCAGGAGATACCATGGACCCATCGGATGGACAGGCTTGTTACAACCTCGTTTTTGATCAGGATTCCAACGATTCGGAGTTTCCAATCAACACCGATGGACTCAAGGGAATGGTAGTCTTTGGTCAACATGTTCCTATTGAGTTTGAACGTGATAAGCATTACCTCAAGGATTCTTCGGGTAAGCAGTATGTGTTGTTGTTTATCTTTGATCATATCATATGAACACATCTTATGTCAACTCACATTTGTATCCTACTCTCTTCTATAATACACACAAAACAGGTACCGATATTGAGCCCGTCATCGAGGAAGGTGCCGAGGGACATGCTCATGATCATGGGCATAGCGATGAAGGTGAATCATGTGCTTGTGCCGCCAAGGAGTATGGATTCCGAATCGATTGTTCGGCATCGGCTGCTATGCTTGATGCCCTCACATTCCTCAAGAATGCAGGATGTGCCAGTGATTGTTCCTCAAAGGCTTGTGAAACATCCTACCTCATCGTTCAAGCTCACCACGATTATTGTCCAGAGGATAAAATCCCTCAAGATGTTGAGGATGGATTCCATGATTATGATGAGCAGTGTGTAGCCTGTGATATCTCACGTTCATTCGTCGAAGGAGCACCATCCTGTCCCGCTGCCAGTTGTGACTCTGAAACTGGTAACAACGCCTACACCGCTCTTCTTGATGCTGGATGTCAGACTGATTGTTCCTCCACCGAATGCCGTGATCTCTTCTTCACCTTGCGTGTTGAGCATGACTTGTGTCCTCATGATACCTTGAGCCGTGCATCTGAGGAGGGATTACATGATTTGGAGGAACCATGTGCCGAGCAGTTATGTAACGTTGAGGGTGCCGAGACTTCCGCACCTGTTTGTGAGGATGATGATGCTCACGAGGGACATGACCATGGTGGCGAGGATGATCATTCCGATGATCACTCTGATGATATGGATAAGGAAGCTGAAACTGGTTCGAGTGGAGCAGCTGTTCTCACTGCTGCTGGTGCCATCTTCCTTGGTGCTGCTATGATGATGGCGTAAATGATTGATATTTTGTTCAGGGGGATAGGCAATGTTCTGTCTAGATCAAGTATATCGGGATAGTTTGCCAGCATGAGAGATACATGTCAAATGATGTTAATTGTTTGTGGACAGTTCGTGTGCACGAGATGTGTCTTGTTATTCGTTTGATTGTGATAGATGTATGTGCGTAAATCTATATTTAGCAACATATTATATCTGTCAGATGTTTATAATGACATATCATGTGCATTTTCTTGCTTGATTGAACAGACTCTGAGTGCACACTACTTCCCACTCTGATAATCTTGACATAATCTTCTCGCCATTCTCATTCAAATCTTTGCACAAAGGCAAGGTCTTTGTCAATAGTGGTATTCTGATCCAATCAGAAACTATATTCAATGCTGAAATGATGTACTCATGTGTGAATTGCATAACATTATTACCAACTAACTCTGCCATATCTGGTCGATCAAATTCAATTGGTACACACTTAATCAAGGATGCATATTGCTGTGGAGTCATTACAGAGAAGACTGTCTTCTTCCAATTATCATCTTCCACTTTATCAGCCACCGTCGACAATGCACTGACAGAGTATTGAATCTCTTTCATGAAACCTTCCAACGATGATCTCAAGTCGATGACGGACCTTAATAAGTCCTCCATTATAAGAGTTGTAAGCCAAAGAAGGAATGCTCAGTGATACCCGGTTCTCACTCCGTTCAATTGCTGAATGTATAACCTTAAGCATGTCTGGAAGAACTTCCTTCTTGTGATTCTTAACATTTGCTTTGGCAATATTCTGCCATCTAGGTGTTGGTTTGAATGTAGATTGAACTAGTACAGTGGTAAAGTCACTACCCAAATCGTGACCTAAGTCATGACCTGACTGCCATTCAATAACCTCCTTTACTATAACCTCAACCTTTTCTATAGGAGTTGTTGACATTTTTTGGCATCCAAAGTCCACAACGACATCTTCTCCCGGTGCAAGCCGAGTATTGAGTACTCTTGCTCCCATAATGATACTACCAATATTAATACAGCAAAAGTAATTTACACGCTTGGTAATGGGTGCAATATAGTTTGGAACTGGTTCAGCAGGTAGAGGTGCCGCAAGTATATTAATATCTTGTTCAATCTTTTGATAAATCTTTCCATCTGAAGACTTGCAATAAACTACTATTTGGTAACTAATTTTGCAATATGCCTCTACTAACTTATTGAGTAATTGACGATCCAACAAACGACGTTGATCTAATGCTCCATCATGATGATAAAATGTACTTGGTAAGTGAGAGGGTAACTTGACATGAAACGGATAACTCCGCTCTTTGTCCTTATTATTTCTATTGACACCATTATCTACTGCCGCATCTACATTGATATCAGTCTTGATGATTGTTTTATCTCCTTCTCTAGTTTTCTCACCATTATTATCTTGATTAATTACCCTACATTGCTCTCTATTATAAGAAGAAACGACATATAATACAGAAGGAAGTATGAGTATGGAGGACTTTCTCTGCAATAGCAGATATCAACTATAATAAAGTCTAATACTCACTTGCCCAGAATATATGCATATATGAGTTCTTGTCGTTCAGCAGTAACTGAATCTTGAACAAATATAGATCCTGATAGGACAGATCCGGCTGTATACCAGTCACCACCTCTGATGGGAGGGTCGGGGGGTTGAAGAAAAAGTAATGATTCAAAACAACACCGACCAGGATAAGACTATAACCAAGCTGTAAGACGATGATAACAATAGTAGAGGGCAAGGTGGCAGAAAATTGAATTGGTCCATTCTGCTTGAACTTTACATGGTGACAAATTATATACTGTGATACCGGATATAATGCGTGGTGTCTGAACGGTTTTACGCTTGTGAATTGTAGTAAAGTTCACAACTCTGTATACTGATTCCAATGTACACTCTTCCTTCTCTGCGATCGAAGATGCCGAGAATGTTGCTGAACTCTTACACGTCACCTAAATTGAGCTTCGGGGTTTCTTTTTTGACAACGCCACGCCGCCTCAAATCAACAAAACAATGCATAGCAGCATGCGAGCTGCTCACATAAAATCAATTCTACTACTGATGATACATCAATCAACTCGATATCGACAGACTGCAGCAACTCCTTACACCTCCTCGGTTCCTGCTTCTATCTCATATCATCATTGCAATAAAGAAGATGCATGAGTCCTCGTCCTCCTCCTCCTCCGACACAAGTGAACCACTCGCCAGGAGTGATTCTGCATCAACCATCAATGTCAGCAACAAAAGCAGCAGAAGTCGAGGTGTAAGTAGCAAAGGATTCGCCATCACCCTTACTAGACCGCCGCCGCCAACATCATCGTCGTCGAACAAGCGACGTCGTCAAAACAAGGAGGAGCAAGCATTCAATGCTGCAAATATCCAACAGTCACTTGCTGATGCAGGAAGACCACCAATGTCTATCCAAGGTAGGAGAGAGCGTGCCTTACCCAAGTATTTGGGTGCAGTTGATATGGATACTGCCAAGCTGATTACGTCTACACAGTTTGAGAATGAAAATGAAGATACACCATCTTCGTCATCGTCCTCATCGGTTAATGACAAGTACGATGTGCAATCAATGAACATGTATGCAAATCTTATCCAATCAACTAGACACTACTATACTGTTTCAAACGATGAGGATATCGCTACCACAACTACTACTGTACGACCACATCATCATGCTCCTGCTAAGACCCAATCATTGAGAAAACAAAGTAGCACTTCATACAACAATGAGAACGATGAAGATAATTCAGGTATGAGTACATGGACACCACCAACACCAACGTCGGCATTGAATGATTCGTTAAACGATTATCTACGTCAGAATATTGATAATGATAACAGGAGTGACGGGTTGTCGAGTGATATGGCTGATAATAGTACAAGTAGCGATTCGTTGAGTAGTTGTTCTGATGATGGTTCTACTGCTGATGATCCCCAACAAGATGAACAAGAAGAAGATGAGAAGGATAGGTTTGCTGAGCATATCACTATCGTTGGCTGAATCTGTATCATTTAGGATGTGCTGCTGAATTACTTCTTGTATGATAGGTATCCTATTATAATACATAACTTTACATTTATTAGGAGACTACTACTGCCTATAATCATACACATCTATAGTTCTTCTGCAATGGGGATATGCCTAACTTCATCCTTTGTTGTCTTCTCACCGCCAACTTTCGGAGCAGTGACTACTAGATCTCCATCCTTTGTCATCTTTGCTATGAGTTCGGATTCATTTACGTGATACCTAATGCAAATCTCTTATCGAAGCTTACATGTGAATTTGAATTCCGGTGCTCGCCTCTGATATGAATGATCCTATTTCCAATCACATCAACCATTACATCTTGAACTGGTATCGGGTATTGAGAGGACGAGAGACACCAAATCACCATCTTCTGTTATGTTGCCTCCGAAACTCATTTATTAAGGGAGATTCTAATAGTGGAGAGAAGAATTCATCATGCCACATAGAAGGTAGACTGAAGAAATCATCATTATCATCTCTAGTACGAGAGAAGAATGTATCTCCGCCGGATACTTGATGTAGTAGATTTTGAGACATGTGTTGATCAAGATGACGTGATGTCGGCGGTGGATGAAGCTTGTGCTCGGTTTGTTATCTCATTCATTTGAGCATATGAGGCTGCTTTGTTACAAGCATAAGATGCTGTACACTGATGATAAAGAGTGTTGTAATCAACGAGATAGCCAATGTATATACTATCGATGGTCGATTGTTATGATGTACATGTTGTGTGTTAGTCATAGTGTTTCTCTAATCGTCGCGTTTCTTATATTAGGAACAGTTCACTGTGTTTGTGTTTATGAGAATACCTACTACCTCCTAACATTGTTCATGTCATCTCCTCTTTCGAAATCATTGAAATCCGTGAATCAATGGTTTTGGCGATGATTTGTTGCAATTGTTGTTGTAGATTGTTAGTAAAAATATACCGTTCGATCGCTATCTAAAAAAGAACTCCTCCCCCACATCATCGATCATCACTTATTACTCTAACCAACTATCTTCCATAAAGATGGCTGTGGATGATGGCATATCGGATATAGCCTCCGCAAAGATGGCCTTTGCAAAAGAAAAGAATATAGGTGAATATAATCTCTGGTGATGTATACTTATGTAGATTTGATTAATGATTTTGCCATATCTTATGTTCTCCTCTCTCCCCACTCATCGTCAACACAATAGAGCCATGTACAAATGATAAGTGTGGTTTCAGTGGTTGCATATGTGGTTCAAAGTAAGTAGTACGCAGGGATAGATAAGCTGACATATATTGTACTCACTTCCTATTTGCAAATGCATATACAATGCCATCATCATCTACTATCATATTATATCAATGTAACAAGATGTGGATGCAATATACCGCCAACTTCTACAGTTGTATTAGAGACATGTGATCCATGTGTGGAGTTTAAGAGAAGAAAAGAGGAAGAGAAGAAGTACGGGGTATAAGGCTAGGAAGATAAGAGGAAGCAGTTTTTTCGTGGCGGTATCCTTTATAAAAGATTTTAACTGATACCCTGCTGCCTGCCATTCATTGTATTATAATACTTCACCTAATCAATCATTATATCGTATCCAAAAGAATCATTAGATATTCACGAGTTTTATTGCAATAAGATAATAATATATCATGTCGTCAATAGCCAAAGATATCCAGCAACTCAAAATAGATGATAATGATATCAAACCCCAAAAAAGTACAGCAGCTGATGATATCCAACAACTATACAAAGATATTGAAGTTGAGAAACGTACACTTGAACAACTAAACAAAAATGGTGCTAAAATTTCTGATAAGGCCGTCCATCAAAAGTTACTTGGTGATAAAGAGGAGGAGTTGCAATGTATTCTAGAGAAACAGAGGGTTGATGCTGTTGTTGCGGAGCATGAAAAAGATCACACTCAACAAATCGAGACCTGTCCCATATGTCTTGATGATATCAAGGTGACTGCACCCGGATCTATAACGTTTTTCTTTTGCTGTGCGAAAGGAACATGTCATGAGTGTACCAAGGACGTAGGAGGAAAACTTGCATCATGTCCGATGTGCAGAGCCCCTATGCCAAACAGTGGTAAACAATTTGTTGCTCTGCTGAAGAAGGCGGCAAAGAATGGTAGTGCCTATGCTCAAATGAAACTGGGATGGTTATATTTTGATGGAAATGAAGGCGTTCCTATCAACCATAAGGAAGCAATTAAATGGTTGAATCTATCTGCTGAACAACAATATCCTGGAGCCTTTGGGAAACTAGGCGAGATCTATGCTGAAGGTTTGAAGGGTGTAGTGAAGAAACAACCAGTGAAAGCTTTTGAACTTACAAAGAAAGCAGCAGGTACGTATAAGCATCTGAAATGCATATCTTGTGTCTAGCTGTCTCTCTCTCGCCTCTTTTCTCATTAGTATATTATCCTTTAAGATGCCGGGGGTACAGTTTCACAAGAGAATCTTGGGCACAAATACATGCTTGGCCAGGGAGTTGAAAAGAATATGGCAAAGGGTATTCTTTATGCCACACTTTCATGCAGTGAAGGTAGGGGCAGGCTCGGAGCACATACACTAGGGGCGTTATATTTTGACGATTCTGGTATATTGGAAAGGAATTTATACCGCGCCAAATATTACTTTGAGATGGCAGCCCGGAATGGCTACCCTGATTCTCTTGGTTTCTTGTCTCGCGTTCTCTTTGAAATACGCAATCAACAATATGATGGCAGTATTGCAATGGTGGGCTATAACTCAGTCCCGATGATTCTTTACTATGCTCGAAAGGGAACTACTTCCGGACATGGTCCCATGTCTATGCAAATGAACTCTCAATTCTTGAAAGAGTTGGAAGAACAGGGTCAGAAAAGTTGTGATAATTGTTTCAAGAAAGCAAATATGGGTCAAAAGTTTAATCACTGTGCTTCGTGCAAGTCAGCATGGTATTGTAGTCGTGAATGTCAGTGCAAACATTGGACGAAGGGGCATAAATTGGATTGCATCAAGCATGATACTCCTGTGGAAAAGTTTCTTGGTCAGTCAACTTATTTGGGAGGATGAAGAGAGTAAGTAGAAAGCTGAGAGAATGGGGTATAGTTAGAAATATAATATGACAATAGGGGAAGATTAGTTCTATGAAATATACACTAAGTTAAAACCCTATATGTTTACTTCTTTACACTCGCAGTCTTCTTGGTCATCTTCTTAGGCTTCTTGACCTTGGGTTTAAATGCCTTCTTCGCTTTGGTCTTTGATGTAGTAGACTTGGCGGCGGCAATCACTGGAGGGACCACTGCTGTGGCTTGTGCTGGTACCTCGTCACTCTTGCCCTTTTGTACAGATTCGTCAATCTCATCACCATCATTGGCTATTGCAGTATCATCGCCATCTTCTTCTTGGAATAAATGATCAAATGACTTTTCCATACTCTTTCTCTTCTCCGTACCCTTTTGTCCTCCCTTTCCTGCAGCTTTACCCAAAGTAGCATCTTCTTCCAAAGGCGGTAATACCTTAATAGCAGGAACCTCCGTCGGTATAACCAAATTATCACCAAAGACACTTAAATCCAACTTCACCTTCTGTCGTGGATTTAATGCCATATCAATTAATCGTGCATTCTTCCTTGATTCAATTTTAAACTTTCGTTTAAGTTGACTTCGTGTCCGTCCCACTAGGAACATTTCCATCATAGAAAAATCTGAACCACATTGTCGTAATGCTCTATAGAATGATTTTGTTTCAGTAACACTCCATCGAGTTGGTACCTGTCGTGGTTGGGATGTGTAGGAATCGTAACGTGCTTGAATTGCACCGAGTTGGGAGGGTGTTTCACCTTCATCGATTACGGTGTTGCCTAATTCTTGATCAATTTGGGCTGTTGATTGACGTGTTTCGGGATTTGGTAGTAGTGATTCTTGTTCGATGACTATTTCACCTTGTTCGTTGACTTTTACTTGTGGACCGGTGGCTGTTTCTGTTGTTGATTCTTCTGTTGCTGCTTCCTCTGCTGTTGGTGCTTGTACTTTATCAGCTGCCTTATCTTGACCAGTTGTAGCGGCAGTCTCCTTATCGGCAGTACCCATGGCAGCAGCCTCCTCCTCTTCCATAATCATGATATTCTCTCCTTCATTCTTCAACTTTAAATTCTTATTATTATTCTTATTCTTCTTTTTTATTGTCCGTGGTATACTTGCACATACCGTTCGTAGGGTAAGTGCTACTGCTTCTTTCCCTGCTGTTGCTCCTTCTTCTTCGCTGGGTAGTGATGGTTCCTCTCCATCCTTTTTATTCTCCTTACCCTTCTTCTGCTTTGTTGCAGTAGTGGTGCCATCTTCTTCCACAATCTCCTCGTCGTCCTCTCCGGTATCCTTATCACCTACCCTCTTCAAACTACTATTATTACCATTTAATAATACACTCTTATCACCACTTTCATTTAATCCATTGTAATAATAATGATTTAAAAAGTTTTTCTGTACAGTTGACATTGTACTTTCATTCTGTTGCTGTTCGGGTAGTTTAGATGTGAAGGATATCACTTCATTGCCTAATGGATTAGTAGATGTTGTTTGGACGTTATTATTATATTGTATTGGTGGTAAGGATGGCACTTTCAATCCTCCCTCCTTCTCTTTTGTTGTAATATTATTAGTAGCCTCTTTCTCTTTAACCTCAGACTCTGCTTGTTTCTTCTGAGATAGTTGCAATTGTTCTTTTGTCATCATACTAGCAGCATATTCAACACTATTATTAACTTCATCTAATAAGTTCATTGGTATATCTGCATAATCCAATCCACCTCCGTTATTATTATTACCTCCAACATTACCCTCGTCAGTACCATTATTGTTATTGGTAGTTGAATTATTAGGGAGAGAATTTGGTATCTCATCCATTAGTGCCGCGGCAGCCTCTGCTGCTAATAGTAGGGTATCATCTTCTTCATTCACATTACTATTGTTATTGGTATTATTAGTTACATTTATCGGTTCATGCTGTTTTTGTGCGGTATCATTATCCTGTGTTGCTGTGGCGGTGTCATCTTTCAACGAAGTAGCTGATGCTTTTGAAGTTGGCTGTTTGATTATGTTGCTCTTCTTCTTTTTAGATGATGCCGAGGCCGAGGGTAAAATGCGTGGACGTTTCTTCCTCGTACTTGTTGCTTTTTTACTGTTGGGTATTATCGGTAGCATAATGACTAATTCTATACTATATTGTTAGTTGTTTGTAGAGAGTTTGTTGGGGTTGAATTGAGAGTTTGTCGTTTTGTGATTGGTTAGGTATCCTTTATTTCAATAGATTTAATTAATCAGCTTTCTGGTATACTCGATCTACTAGTATTTTAAACTATAATATATGAGTGTAAATGATGGTATAGCTGGATTTGTTGCTCCGTGGGAAGGCCGTAAGCTCTCTATAATAGGTATCATCACCAACTTGAGCACTGAATGAGCCAATTTTTCAAGATACCTTAGGGTATCCTCCCCTTTTGTCTTCTGCGGTCTGCCGCTCCTCCACTAGAGATATGTTGCTCATTATCCTCTTCTATTGACGACAACACTGCCGCAACAATACAATATGGGTATAGAAAGCGGTAGTACAAATAGATGGAGAACAGCACGAGAACGTGACCGATTAAAAGCACGGTATACTATACAAAATCGATTATTATCTCATGTCAATGACAACACCAAAAATGATGATGTTTGCAACAATACTACTACTACTTCAAAGTTTATATCGGTGGACGAATTGAACATCATACTACAATATTTACAAAAGGTAATAAAGAATGATATATCCTCCTTCTCTGTTGTTGCATTATCACGTCATGGATATCTATTAAATGTACCGCTTCCAAATGTAGAAGATTATAAATATAAAAGTTGTTCACAAGCAAAGAATGCTGAATTGTCTTCAGACGATAACTCATCAAAGTATGAAAAAGTATTATCATCTCTTTCAATAATGTTATCAACTATCATCCCATATAGTACACAAGCAATTAAGTTAGAAGCAACGAATCAACCTGCTGGTCTTGCTCTTTCAAAGTTTGGTGTAGATTATACGACAACTAGATTAATACCCTACATGGAACATTTGAAACAATATAAACAACGTCAACTTACCATTATTGAATACGCGTCATTATTAGGTAGACATGGTATTGTTGGACAGTTACTATTGGGTGGTATAGATCCTACAATGAATGATTCTAATACACAAGCAAGTCGCAAAGTACTATCATTATTGCATTCTCTTGGAGAGGACAAGACTACATCATGTAACAAAATACCTTTATCAATATGGTCATACATTATACGAGCAGTGATTGAAATGAGAATGAATGGATTGTTAGATAGAACTACCGCTACTGATGATCTAGGAGAAGAAGGAAGTGATATTGCATATTGCAGTATATGCAACACGAAACAAGAGCATACACTTGAATTTGGTTCACCGTGTCATCATACATATTGTGAATCATGTATGTGGTTTCATTTAGTAGAACAGCTTTCTTCTCAGAATGTTGGTTTAGAGAGAAATATAGTTACCTGTCCTATTTGCAATGAGGAGTTTCAAGGATTCAAATGCCAACATCAAAATGAACAGAAGATTGGTGCACATTTAGATATATCAATGGCGGAGGAGAAGAGCAACGATACTATTATGCTATCAATAGAAATACGACAACAACGAAAAAGAGAATCTCTTGACAAGTTCATGAAACTACCTTTAACATCATCGGATCTAATAAAGTCGAGTAAAAAGAAGAAAAGGAATAAGGATTTAGCATATGGTACTTGGCAGGCAGCACTGCAACCTTTTATTGAAACACAACAATCAAGAGAAGTACGGCTAGACCGCTTCTTCAAAGCTTTGATGTCATCTCCACATTTGGTAGCTGCATATTTAGAAGCAGGTATCCATGTCGATACTTGGAATGTATATGGACAATCTCCATTATATCTTGCTTGTTGGAAAGGATCATGTGTAGTGGTCAAGTTGTTACTCGATTATGGTGCTGATACTAAGATTACTGCAAACGGTGGTAGTTCATGCTATAGTATTGCAAAACGACACTCACGGAATGATGTGTTAGACTTGCTTGAGCGATATGCTGGTAAAAACGACTCTTTAAACACATTGCACATCAACAAAGCAATCACCGTCAACAACAGTCATAATTGTCAGGTCTCAGTATTGATTGACTCGTCGAAAGATCATCCAGGAGCAGGATCATATATTGTTGACAATGCAATAACCGAAGAAGAGTTATGCTACTTGGACTCGCTATGGAAGTCGTTGCCAATAGTAGACACGTGTGATGAGGTAGATGAGCAATATACAGGAGCTACTGTGAGTAAGAATGAGCATCGTCCATCAAGACGTTATTTCTGTGACGCTGAGGAAGAGATTCAACAAATGCTCAAAGGATGCGTCCAAGCTGCACGGAAAGTTTCTATCAAAGAGTGCAATAGTGAATCTTCGTCAACCGCAAGCTCAACAGTAGTCAAGGATTCTCCTTCAAGTGTATTCAAACATATTCGATTCCTCACTTATGAAAAGCCTGGGGGTGTACTTCCTCCTCATGTAGATCTTTGTCGTGTTGAAGATGCTTCAGGCGTGAGAAGTACACATACTTTCATATTGTATCTGACAGATTGTGACCATGGAGGAGGAACAGCTCTTCTTGAAAGTTTGAAAGACCCACAGGTAATTGCTGTTGCACAACCAAAGAGAGGAAGAGCTATAATCTTCCCACATGGTTGTCCTCACAGTGGACTAGAGGTATCAGTGGTTCCTAAAGTGCTTCTACGAGGTGAAGTAATACTGTAGTGATATTGACTATATATCAAGTTAAAACAACATAACACAGAAAACTTTTACAGCACCATGTTGGCAGGTTTCTTGCTTTAGATCTAGAGATTTTTTGCCCACTCTCAGGTAATGTTTGGCCATCAAGTGGCACCTCAGAGATGTAGGCTTGCTACAATAGTTGTTGTTTGGCATTGTATAGGTGTATATCAAAGTGATGAACACTCCCAGCATGATTGTAGGTCCCTCCACCATACTTTTACAGCACCATGTTGGCAGATTTTATGCCTCAGATCTCGATTTTTTGCCCACTCTCAGGTAACGTTTGGCCATCAAGTGGCACCTCAGAGATGTAGGCTTGCTACAGTAGAGGTTGTTTGGCATTGTATAGGTGTATACCAAAGTGATGAACACTCCCAGCATGATTGTAGGTCCCTCCACCATACTTTTGCAGCACCATGTTGGCAGATTTTATGCCTCAGATCTCGATTTTTTGCCCACTCTCAGGTAACGTTTGGCCATCAAGTGGCACCTCAGAGATGTAGACTTGCTACAGTAGAGGTTGTTTGGCATTGTATAGGTGTATATCAAAGTGATGAACACTCCCAGCATGATTGTAGGTCCCTCCACCATACTTTTACAGCACCATGTTGGCAGGTTTCTTGCCTCAGATCTCGATTTTTTGCCAACTCTCAGGTAATGTTTGGCCATCAAGTGGCACCTCAGAGATGTAGGCTTGCTACAATAGTTGTTGTTTGGCATTGTATAGGTGTATAACAAAGTGATGAACACTCCCAGCATGATTGTAGGTCCCTCCACCATACTTTTACAGCACCATGTTGGCAGGTTTCTTGCCTCAGATCTCGATTTTTTGCCCACTCTCAGGTAATGTTTGGCCATCAAGTGGCACCTCAGAGATGTAGGCTTGCTACAGTAGAGGTTGTTTGGCATTGTATAGGTATATACCAAAGTAATGAACACTCCCAGCATGATTGTAGGTCCCTCCACCATACTTTTACAGCACCATGTTGGCAGGTTTCTTGCCTCAGATCTCGATTTTTTGCCAACTCTCAGGTAATGTTTGGCCATCAAGTGGCACCTCAGAGATGTAGGCTTGCTACAGTAGAGGTTGTTTGGCATTGTATAGGTATATACCAAAGTAATGAACACTCCCAGCATGATTGTAGGTCCCTCCACCATACTTTTACAGCACCATGTTGGCAGGTTTCTTGCCTCAGATCTCGATTTTTTGCCAACTCTCAGGTAATGTTTGGCCATCAAGTGGCACCTCAGAGATGTAGGCTTGCTACAGTAGAGGTTGTTTGGCATTGTATAGGTATATACCAAAGTGATGAACACTCCCAGCATGATTGCAAGTCTCTCCACCATACTTTTACAGCACCATGTTGGCAGATTTTATGCCTCAAATCTAGAATTAGAATTTTGCCAACTCTCAGGTAACGTTTGGCCATCAAGTGGCACCTCAGAGATGTAGACTTGCTACAGTAGAGGTTGTTTGGCATTGTATAGGTATATACCAAAGTAATGAACACTCCCAGCATGATTGTAGGTCCCTCCACCATACTTTTACAGCACCATGTTGGCAGGTTTCTTGCCTCAGATCTCGATTTTTTGCCAACTCTCAGGTAATGTTTGGCCATCAAGTGGCACCTCAGAGATGTAGGCTTGCTACAGTAGAGGTTGTTTGGCATTGTATAGGTGTATACCAAAGTGATGAACACTCCCAGCATGATTGCAAGTCTCTCCACCATACTTTTACAGCACCATGTTGGCTGATTTTATGCCTTAGATCAGGAAAAATCCCAATTTTTTGCCCACTCTCAGGTAGCGTTTGGCCATCAAGTGGCACCTCAGAGATGTAGGCTTGCTACAGTAGAGGTTGTTTGGCATTGTATAGGTATATATCAAAGTGATGAACACTCCCAGCATGATTGTAGGTCCCTCCACCATACTTTTACAGCACCATGTTGGCAGGTTTCATGCCTCAGATCTAGAATTTTTGCCAACTCTCAGGTAATGTTTGGCCATCAAGTGGCACCTCAGAGATGTAGGCTTGCTACAGTAGAGGTTGTTTGGCATTGTATAGGTATATACCAAAGTGATGAACACTCCCAGCATGATTGTAGGTCCCTCCACCATACTTTTACAGCACCATGTTGGCAGGTTTCACGCCTCAGATCTAGAATTTTTGCCAATTCTCAGGTAATGTTTGGCCATCAAGTGGCACCTCAGAGATGTAGGCTTGCTACAGTAGAGGTTGTTTGGCATTGTATAGGTATATACCAAAGTGATGAACACTCCCAGCATGATTGTAGGTCCCTCCACCATACTTTTACAGCACCATGTTGGCAGGTTTCACGCCTCAGATCTAGAATTTTTGCCAATTCTCAGGTAACGTTTGGCCATCAAGTGGCACCTCAGAGATGTAGGCTTGCTACAGTAGAGGTTGTTTGGCATTGTATAGGTGTATATCAAAGTGATGAACACTCCCAGCATGATTGCAAGTCTCTCCACCATACTTTTACAGCACCATGTTGGCTGTTGGCAGATTTTATGCCTCAAATCTAGAATTAGAAGTTTTGCCAACTCTCAGGTAACGTTTGGCCATCAAGTGGCACCTCAGAGATGTAGGCTTGCTACAGTAGAGGTTGTTTGGCATTGTATAGGTGTATATCAAAGTGATGAACACTCCCAGCATGATTGTAGGTCCCTCCACCATACTTTTACAGCACCATGTTGGCAGGTTTCTTGCCTCAGATCTCGATTTTTTGCCCACTCTCAGGTAATGTTTGGCCATCAAGTGGCACCTCAGAGATGTAGGCTTGCTACAGTAGAGGTTGTTTGGCATTGTATAGGTATATACCAAAGTAATGAACACTCCCAGCATGATTGTAGGTCCCT
>Ga0214478_100947_pt1 | contig 15798 bp, 10 predicted proteins | sample M1_20Mar14CPVII9_2_FD_178001 | JGI IMG/M metagenome (GOLD analysis project Ga0214478, IMG submission 178001) | Marine eukaryotic communities from Monterey Bay, California, United States - M1_20Mar14CPVII9sort6BwellD7 | ecosystem: Environmental > Aquatic > Marine > Unclassified | place: USA...
AAGAGCTACTTAATTTTGTTTTCTATTGAATGCACACACTTAGATATTACCTTCGTTAATACTCTGTCACAGAGATAGAAAGCTTACTAGATCCTATAGTAGTATACAACAAGATTATTTTCTTAAGACGGAAAGTGCGTACAACAAAAGATCCCCTAAAAGAGTGGAGCTTTATTTTGCAAGATCTGCTTTTATTCTGCCATCATCTTTTCCAATTGCTTCATCAAAACAAATGCATCCACTTTACCAGACTTGTCCTTCGTCGTGGCAATCATCTTCTTCAAGTCCTTCATTTTCTGTGATGCACCTGCGCTTGCATCCTTGCGCAACTCACGCTCACGCATCTGTCTCACGCCATTATCCTCGCCCTCGACAATCTTGTTAGTTCCAGGTGTGGTAATACCAGGAGAGAATAGTGCCATGGGAGATAATGAGGGATAGTTGCCACCATTTCCACCCGGAGTTCCAGGTAAGAGAGTTCCCATAGAGGAGGGGGCAGTTTGGGCACCTCCCTTGGAAGAAGGAGTACCTACAAGCTTGTCAATAAACATTTTACCCTCTGCTGCCTTGTGTTGATATACCTGATCAAGGGCAGCATCATCCTCACCTAACTTATTCTCCTCATTCCATTCCAAACTTGATCCAATAAGTGGCTTGGCAACAACAATATCCTTCTTTGAACCAGCCCTGTTCTTATTAGTTGTACCACTGCTGCCATCAGTACCATTCATAAAGTCATACAAAGAACTAGACTTTTCATCATGGATGGGAATATCAGCATCCCAATCACTCTTACCACTCTCCTCCAATGTAAATGTTCTATTAATAATAGCAACACTTACACGTGAGATACCAAATCGATCTTCCTTAATTTCATAGTCATCTTTCTCCTCCTCACCGTACATTTCAAGATTGTCAGGCTGGGCATAGTCTGCCCTATCAATACCAACATAGAATGATTCTTCCGAATTTACACTCCAATCATCATTATTACCAATAGAATCATCATCATCATCATTAATATAATTTGTTTTATTATTCTCAAGATTGGACATTAATCCTGATAATTCGACTCCGGTGGCACCTGCCGTGGCCTTTTTGATTTTACGTGATTCCTTCTTATTCTCGGCTTCTTGACGTTCACGTTCTTGTTGCTCAATGAACATACGTCGTTGGGCGTCGACAGAGAAGTCTTTGAGACCACCAAATGAGGAGGAGGCTGGTTGTTGTTCTGTACTCATGATTTATTGTATGTTTTGATACTTGTTTGTTTGTTTTGTATTGCAAAAGGATACCCTAATACCTTAGTTTTTTGACCATGTAATATTAACACCGAGGGCAGCTAAATCCTATTAACAGCAACCTATTGAGGATAACACAGTAATAGAAAGAGTGATTGCAACTAATAAACACTACTACTTGCTGATGAGCAAGGGCAGTTGATGCAATACACTTGTGCCCAAAAAAGATACCACTCGATTCTGGAAACTTTAGAGACCACCACCAATTGAAGCGGTGTGCATATCGCATCTTTAGCTAAGCCCTTTTGCTGTTGCTACAAATTTAGCTGAGCCCTATACTTTCACAAACACAACAAACAATGCTACCTAGGTACGATATAAAGGAGTCTGGTGTTGATAGGGTTTAGTATATCTATATCAAAAGCATGAGAGGATATCAACGAGGTCGTCCATCAGTCGCAAAAAGCAGCGGCGGCGGCGGTGGTATGAAATCACACTTCACAAACATATCATGGAATGTCAAATCACTCGAAAATAAAATGAAGCAGCGACAACATGATTATAATGCTCGTGGACGACAGCAACAGCGGCCTACACCCCAACATACTAACAATAATGAAAGACAGCGTTCCAACAGTGCCAACAATGATAAGAAACAATCAGATAAGAAAAATTTACTAATGATAAACTACTCCAAACATCATGAACAACAACAACGACAAGCTTATAACAAGTCGGTATCATCATCAGACTCGGGTACTGATATTGTACCACCCTCAAACAACAATAATAATGTAGCTCCACCCTCTAAATCACAAAGGGGTAGAACATCAAAGCTTAGTAGTCGTCCATCATTCCTACCCCGAGTAGGACGTCATACTAACAACGACGAAGAGGAATTTCACATGTCAGGCGGTGCCAACTACTTCACTCCACACAACTCATCCTCTTCCAACAACAACAACCGTCCTCGTATAACCAATCGTCTAAAGAGACTGCATAATCCAAACGGCAGTGAATGGATATTACCAATAAATTACAAATATAATATACGAGTTGATATTTGGTTATTATTAAGTATAAGTAGTTGTGCTGCTTTATCTTCTATTGGGTTAGTCTTCTCTTCAAATGCAACTGGAATAGAAATTGGTAATAGTCCAAAGTATGCATTATCAACATGTATACTTTCGTTTACTATTAGTTTAGTTATTAGTATTGGATTACGATATGCACCATTACGTATGGGATTAACTACAAACATTATGCCCTTACCTACTACCCTCTCTTCTTCGTACAATAATCATCGGTCTAACAGTAAGAGATTCTGTTTAAGGAAAGGACAGCAGTTATTACTATACAAAATGAATATAACATATGAGCTGTTGTTACTGAGCTTGTTGTGCTTACTTTGGGTTATTGCTTTACCTATTATTGTTAATGGCGAAGTTTATTATATGGTAAGTCTTCTTTGTTTTTGTTTTGTTCGACGGTTGAGATGACGGCTGAGTCGGAAGTACATATGAGATGACGGCTGATGACGCCGACTCGAGAGCAGTTGGGGGTAAGGTCGCTTGGGGGGGGGGCGGGGGAAAGACTGGCTGGAAGGCTGTGTCGATCGTTTGCTCCGGGGCCGGAGGAAAGTGACGGTGTGAAGAGCTAGGTTGAGTTTGAGATGCCTTGAGGAATGGTTTTAGACAATGGTTGACTAGATTGTCTCGTCATCGACTGTCGCTTCTGAGGGTTGTCTCGAGGCTGATTGACAATAGGTTCCTGACTATTAACTTTGACACTTGACTCATCTCTCACTCACTCTATATCTCTTTCTCAACACCACACATGTGAACAATAGAATGGTAACATACCATTGGCAATGTCAGGTACATCAATATATAATGCAAACATCTTCTATTCATCCTACATATCAACTATACTATGTATCTACCTATGGATTGATATTTATACGTCATATAATAGACGTTGTATTGTCAAGATTGATCAGAATATTGATCCCTCAAGAGGAGAGTCACAGTGTAGTCCTGACGACAATAATCAAGCTAGTACAACAACAAGTAGTAGCAATACACCAAACAATACATATACAAAACGATGGTCATTACTCTTCATTAACACTCTGATATTACTATCATCATCTATTGTTATTTACAATAGTCCATCGTGTTCCAATGGTTTGTTACGATCAACAAACTATTGTAAATATGCATTACTTTCGATTATATTTGGTGGTTTATTACAATTATTACTTTGTTTTGTAGTTGCCGGTGTTTATCGATTGAGTTATATGACATCCTTACAACGTGATCGATTCAGTAGTAGTAGAAGTAGTAGTAACATCGTTAGTCTATCCAAACGGAATAACATATCATCAATCTGTGCCCTACTAACATTACTAATCCAATCAATCAATACTGGATTAATAACTTCATCAAGTAATGGCGGGCCGGGAAATAATGTTGGTATGTTATATTATACATGTTGGATAAACTTTCTATTGGGTTGTGACCTATGTTTGAGATATTTGGACTATTATAGTGCTACTCGTGAAGGTGAAAGTGGTAGTAGTAGCAGGGGAGGTAGTAGTAGGAATAGTAGATTATTGCTTGAGGATGTCACTGTGTATGAAGATGAGGATGAACATGATGTTGAGAGTTATTTAATGATACAACAACAACACCAGCAGAATGCTACTACTAATAACAGAAACAGGGTTGTTGTTGAGGATGCTTCCGATGATGAGAGTAATGATCAACAATCATTCCTGTTCCTACCAGCACCAGATATTAAAGCGAATAAACACTTCGGGGGTGGACAGGATCCTGATGCGGATGTATTGGCTGCTGATTACATTGCCGCTGCTGAACGACAGCGTCAACAAGAACAAGAACAACAGCGTCGTCGATCTTCTTCGGATCCATCCTCGAGTGATCCCAAGATTGGTTCCATTGATGCCAAGTCTCTCAAGACTGATTCCAAATCAACAACTAATGAAGAAGTAGTAAACGATGGTCGTAAGAAGAAACAACAGTCAGGCTATAGCTACGAGGATGAAGACTTGAATAATAGTGCCTTCTTTGATGATCAGTTTAATAAGAATGTACCTCAAGATCATACCAATAATGACAATACCAGGTCAAACAGAGTGAACGAGCCAGATGCCATGAAGATGCTATCGAAATCAATTGTATTAACTAACTTTCAAAACAATCAAGTTGAGCAATTGGATGATGATCAACCACTTAAGACATCCAACTCTCGTGATTCACAATTTGTAAATTCCAATAAGGGTAGTAATCTCAGTCCATTAGAGGAGGAGGGTAGTTGTGAAATATCACCGACTAGTGGGAATGGTATGAAGTCATCGAGTCAAGTTGGTGATAACCTCAAGACAATGCGAGCTATGCAGGGTGTGATTGATGAGGTTCATCAGCATGTTGCCGCAACAACGGCAAGGACAAGGTCAAGAAGTCGTAGTCATTCTCGTGAGAGGAAGAAGAACCTTTCTCCCCAGGATAATTACTTCCCTCAAGAGTCTCAACAACAACACGGTCTATCAAGTCTCCCTGCCATGGGTGGTATGGAAGGTTTGACACTCAAGACTACTGGACAGAGTACCGTCTCTCGTATGACCATGCCAAGCATGTCAACACAGTCGAGGAGTTTATACACTGACAAGACAAGTGTTAGAGGAGAGGAGGATGCTAGTAGATCACATCTTAGTGGTGGACCTAGTACGAAAGGAGGAGAGTCACAAAGTGGACCAAGTACTATGGCGGGAGGAGTTTCACAAATGAGTGCTGCAACTCGTAGTGCTGCATCTCAATCGACCAGTAGGTCGAGTAGGTCAAGTATGCCTAGCACTGTTCACACAGACGATGACGATTCTGGCTCAAGTCTGCCATTAACTGACGACGAGTCAGGATCCTTACCATCAACGAAGGATGATCAGTCAAACTCACTACCTTCTACAAAGTCCAAGTCGGCATCTAGTAGGAACAAGGGCAAGGCTAAACCTCCTCCGCCACCGCCATTCCGACGATCGCCAAACATCCCTCAATCCAGCCTTCAGCAGCCTGACTTTGATGCCACGTCTCAATATACAGCATCGGCCCCAATTCGAGCTATACTTCCAAGTGAGAGTGATAGCATTGTATCAGATCCAACGCTTGATCCTGGTCTAGTTGATCCTGGTCCAGTTCATGTTCCTCAGAAAATGAGGACCCAATCTCCTGCAATGCACAATAACAGCTCATCGACTAACTCGATGAATAAGAAGTATAGTGATGAAACAGATTTGAATCACTCACCAAGGAGTGATAGTGACAACCCATCAAGTAAAGAGGGAGGAGCTGAGGGTAGTGGAGTGGTAGATAACATTGTAGCAGCGGCACTTGCATACGCGGAGAAGGCGCATGATGAGAGTGACAATCGATTACGAGTTAAACAATCTGGCACGACCGCATCATCACGAGTACGACCACCAATGCCCAAGCAGATCAATCCTCTTCGAGCATCTACGAATACAGATGTCTCAGGTGGTATTGGGAGTATACACAGCTTCTTTAGTAATCAAGGATCTAAACCTGATGAAGTAGTTGAAGCCGCGGATGTAGATGACTTAGTCGCCAAGGCCTTATCGCATGCACAAGGTCAGCTTGATAGTAGTGGTGGTAAAAAGAAGCAGAAATATCAACAGTCGGAAAAATCAATCAAATCAAAGAAGTCAATCAAATCTACTCATTCAATGTATAGTGAAGATGGATCAGGTGATTTAAGTCAGGATGAAGAGTTTGATTGTTAGAGAGTGTTTATCTGAAGATAAAGTAATTTAGGATATTTAATATGATGTAGTATTTGTGTATCAAATAAGTTTTTGTCAGTTTATAATCTAATATGCCAATAGAAGATGATGAGAAGTTAACCAGCCGCCTCAAACTGGCAATGAAGATATAATCAGCAACAAGAAGACTGCAACACTTACTAAGACGAGAGAATCCCGACTTTTCGAGGGAAATCAAGATGAACGATTCGGATGTTTGGGTGCCAACCACTACCTTGTTGTGCTCTATTTTCCTGCCAGTGCTTGTCAAAGCCATCCCATGTATAGGTAAGGACTTGGGAATGTCTACTATAGCATATGCATCACTCATGGTGGAGTTATGGCAAGAGATGGCTACACCTCGAAGACGAGAGAATCCCGACTTTTCGAGGGAAATCAAGATGAACGATTCGGATGTTTGGGTGCCAACCACTACCTTGCTGTGCTCTATTTTCCTGCCAGTGCTTGTCAAAGCCATCCCATGTATAGGTAAAGACTTGGGAATGTCTACTGAAGCATATGCATCACTCATGGTGGAGTTATAACAAGACGGCTACACCTCGAAGACGAGAGAATCCCGACTTTTTGAGGGAAATCAAGCTGAGCAATTCGGATGTTTGGGTGCCAACCACTACCTTGTTGTGCTCTATTTTCCTGCCAGTGCTTGTCAAAGCCATCCCATGTATAGGTAAGGACTTGGGAATGTCTACTATAGCATATGCTTCACTCATGGTGGAGTTATAACAAGACGGCTACACCTCGAAGACGAGAGAATCCCGACTTTTCGAGGGAAATCAAGCTGAGCGATTCGGATGTTTGGGTGCCAACCACTACCTTGTTGTGCTCTATTTTCCTGCCAGTGCTTGTCAAAGCCATCCCATGTATAGGTAAGGACTTGGGAATGTCTACTATAGCATATGCATCACTCATGGTGGAGTTATGGCAAGAGATGGCTACCCTCAAAGACAAACAAAACCCGACTTTTCAAGGGAAAGCATCAATAAGCACGCATTCTTCGAGTGTTACTGTCCTTGCTATACACCTAACCAACATCAAACATCTACTATTGCAGCATTTAAATGCTGCTATACCCCCACTTGATGGCCCAACATGTCCAAAAGTTGATTTGATTTTGAGATTTTTGCCTAAGAACATGCCAACAAGCGGTTGAGAAGTTGGATTGAGGGCCCTACAATCATCCTGAGAGTGTTACTTACCTTGTTATGTACCTAAACAATGTTGAATGATTGTTATATATGATCCTTTGTGATTGCACACCACTACTACACCTCCATTCATGTGCAGACTGCCGAATATGGGTGTTTTTTGTGTGTGTTTTCTTGTTTATCATGATGCATTGGAAGATATTTATCAAGTTCGTTATTATAAATAGATAATTGATGTTAAGGAGGTCACATTTGATTGTTGTCTCATCTCCTAGATCCTAATATTGAAGGCACAATAGTGGATTTAGTGCCAAAAACTCATGTGGTATGAAATTTTGGGTGGCATCAAGTATGTTCTTTCTTGTTCTTCCTAAATGCTTTCGCCCGCCTTTAATAAGATCGGTATCCACAGAAGGAAAGTACTAACGACCTTTGAAAGTAAGTTTCTCTCATTTAAAAAGCGCCTTTCTCATTAAAGTCTCCTCTCCTAACAATAAAATCGCTGAGCCCCGTAATACCTTGGCCAAATTTGCGTAGGAGGTGGCCGATATTCATAGCTGTTACATTCCCGGGTTTATTATTGGTTTTGTTGATCTTGGGCTCAACCTATTGACATTATATTAAGCTTAGTCGACGCGCACAATAAGTTAGTGTCAGTTTGATCTTAATCATTGCGGCTTAACAATTACCTTATCAAAGTGTAGGAGAGGAATTAATTAATTAAAATATGGGAAGAATAGCAACAATAACAACAGCGGCAATAGTCGTTGCAACATCAGCAGACGTTGTCATGGGATCGACGTTACAAGTAAGTTATATAATTAAGTATTTTTTTTTCTTCAGCAGTTTGCAAAGAGTAGGGTTTCGATGTTAGTGGAGAGTATAAGGAGAGGTATAATATAGAGGCAAGAACAAGAGCCCCATCGTTGCAATAAAGTTGTTCTACGGGCGTTGCATATGTCATATTCCTGTTCGTAGCGTATATGCTGGCGTTTGGGACCTCTTGATGAAGAGAGTGTTAGGGCTGTACTTTGTTAAGAAACCATGGCTTAGGCAAGATATAATGCCCATTGCAATGGCGCCTAAATGATATGGGTATACAAAGACATGTCGTGTCAAATGCCCTACTTCTCTACATGCTCCTGATGATGGGGCTGGACATTATCTACACCTCTCTGTCGGATATCGAAGTGTACTTATTGCAATGAAAGATACACTTCATTTATATTTTTATGAGTAGGAGTTGGCTATTGCAACATAGTTTTACAAGAGATGATAGATATGAGGGCCAAAATGGATGATACAGATGTGTTCTGTCCGTGGCGTCTTTTGTGGACCTCTTGTGCTTCATGTACATACCTCTTCCTCTAACCATCCTCTCTTTCTATCAAATTACATAATCAACTTTTCATAGGAAAATAACAAACAACTGAGACAACGTGCTCTTTCATCGTGGGGTTCATCATCATCATCAAGTAGTGATGATTGGTGGGGTTCATCTTCTTCGGGTAAGAGTGGGAAGAGCGGAAGTGGCTCAGGCTCTGGGAAGAGTGGCAAGTCAAATGGCTCATCTTCATCTGATGACGACTGGAGTGATGGAGGATGGGGTCATGATGATGATGATTGGGGTTCATCTAGCGGTAAATCAGGCAAGAGCGGATCAGGCTCTGGCAAATCAGGTAAGAGTGGAGGCTCCACTTCACCAGATGATGACGATTGGAGTAATGGAGGATGGAGTAACGACGACGATTGGGGAAGCTCTTCTAGTGGTAAATCTGGCAAGAGTGGCAGTGGCTCGGGTAAGAGTGGAAAGAGCGGTGGCTCGTCATCATCGGATGATGATTGGTATTCTCCATGTATTGAAGGATCATGGAAATACTATGAATGGGTAAGCTGGGGATCGTCAAGTAGTTCCTCAGGCAAGTCAGGAAAGAGTGGACGGAGACAGCTTGGTAAATCAGGGAAGAGTGGCTCCTCTTCCTCTTCAAGTGGAGACAGTTGGCATGGAGGATGGGGTAAGTTGAATTGCGTACCATGAGTTACTTTGTATGTATGCATGTGATTTTGTGCACATCTTGTGCTCACTATTTACATCTCTTCTTATCATCATTGCAACTAATACTAATAGGCTCACCTGGTTGGTGGGGCAGTTCGTCTAGCTCCTCGGGTAAATCGGGCAAGAGTGGCTCAGGGAAGAGCGGCAAGTCAGGGTCAAAGGGGTCCAAATCTTCATCTTCAAGCAGTAGTGGAGATTGGGGACCAAAGCCGTGTCATCCACCCCCAGGATGGAGTAGCAGTAGCAGTTCCAAAAGTGGCAAGGGATCAAAGACCAAGTCTGGAAAGGGTGGCAAGGGCTCCAAGGGATCAAGCTCAAGGTCTGGAAAATGGTTCTTCGAAGAGTGGTCGTCGTCTTCATCTCTTGACTCGTCAGCCCCAGGTATTTGTGGCTCATCATTCAAAAACGGTGGCTTAGAATGTGATAACGATGATGGTTGGGAGTACTGTTCTGATCCCGGCAGCAAGGCTGAATGTGGATCGGGTGAGACTTGTTACGAGAAGGAGTTATGTCCCAAGTTTGCAGGACATAAGACTCCAATTGGTGTATGTGATGCGCAAGGAAAGGGATTGGATTGCGATAAGGTAACAACATATTGTACTGAACCCGGAGATCATGGCGAGTGTGGCTCAGGACGTAAGTGCCACGATGCTGGTCTATGTGGCTACGGGGATGAAGAATATGATGGTGTGTGCGGTTATGCAATCCATGGCGGCAAGGAATCTGCATTAGATTGCGACAAGGTCTCTACCAAATGTACCGACACTGGTGGATATGGCGAATGTGCATACGGTGGAAAGTGCTTTGATGCTGGTTTATGTACTGGAGGGAAGGGATTCTGCAGTGACAAGGACAGTTACGACTGTAATGACAAGAAGACCTACTGTGTTCCTGGAGAAAAGGGGTGTAAACACGGAGAAAAGTGTTGGGACATTGACGTTTGTAGTGTCAAGGAAGAGCCGTTAAAGGTATCATTGAACGAGATTTGCTTCGACAAGGGTGAGATTGTCGACTGTTCCAAGTGGGGTGATGACGGATACGGTGATTCTATTGCTGTTCCATTTACATATTCAGTGTCAACAGATGGAACCGCACCCAAAGCAGTACTACCAAAGGTTGAGAATGCTATCTTGGATGATGTAGCTGATACTGTTGAGGGTAGCGACGACTATGCTCACTTTTCTGGAAAGATATCTGCCAAGCCTGAGGACAAGATTGGAGGTGAGTTTGATGAAGGCTTGAATTTGAATATTACACTTGTTTACCCCCCAACGAGACCTGCGAATCTCACATTCCTCTTTTTGCTCTCTCAACAGATGGAACCTGTGGCGGCAAAGGAGCCGTGCGTTGTTCAATTGTTGATGGTGAGATGACCATCTACCCAGGTGAAGGCTGGGACGGTGATGGCCATTCCGCAGCAAGTGCCTTCCTTGATAAATGCGCTGCTGTTGGCATTATCAAGGAAAGTATGGAAGGCAACGACTATTCCGAGGTTAGTGGCGTCACGAATGCTGAATATCGTGGCTCAAGTGCCGACTGTGGGAAGATCATATCAGGCGCTAACATGGTCGTCGAAGACAAAGACGAACTTAGTGCTGGAGCAGCATTTGGTATATTCTTCGCTGCCTTGGCACTACTAGCACTTCTCTTCCTCATTGCACGCAAGTTGAGACGCAAGCCTGCCCAAGAAGACATGTCACTTATCTCTAATAATCTTGATGGCAGTCTTGGTGGCTATGATGATCCTTACGCCAACACAATTGATGTGCACAAGTGTTCCTCAATCTACTGCACTATTTGCAACGGCAAGGATAATGAGACTTCCTTCCTACCTGCACCGAAGAAGGCAAATATGGCCAAGGCTATGGCCAACAATGGAATATCACCTACTGCAGTAAATGATACTGAGGGTGCATTCTTCAACCAAGACGAGTCCTCCAAGGAGACCCTCGAGTTCAATGAATCCAAGGGCAGTATAATGCGTGTCCCTATCAGGAACCAACTTGAAGACGAAGACAGATCGCTCTCAATTGTTAATGAAGTAGCACACGACAGTGAGATTGATACAGAACTTGAGTCTGTTCAGGGTGACGCTCACAATGATGAAACTACCGTGCCTCCACCACCACCATTGTCATTCCATCCAGCTTACAGACAAGGTTCAGGGGTAGCTGCAATTCATTCTAATGATGAAATCTCAATATAAAGCTGAAGAGTTTCAAGTGTGTTGTTAGTTTATGTTTTGTTGAAGTTGATTGTAAATAAGGTTTTGGGCCCTCGAGTGATGAGGGTGGTTTTATATTAAGTATATCCGGACATCACGGGATGTCTTATTCTGTCAATTGTAAGTGTCGTCGGAGGCATTGTTCAGAATAAATGTGTCCCTATGAGTGATGTATCATAATATCAAATAGTACCTATTTGTTTTTGAGTAAGTTTATATTTAGTCAGTATAGTATTCTACCTGTTCGAGAATACCCCTTACCAAAGAGAAGCTGTAACTGACAAGGAAGTCTGTATCTCAAATTCGCATGGCAGATGAATAATTTACCGAACTTATGCTTAGTATACCCTAATATATATAAAGATAATGAATGTTATCAGGCTCCCCCCTAGCCTGTCTTGTAGTCTTCAATTACTGTGTTCGGGAGGCTAATGAGTCAGAAAAATAAGAGCGGTATGAAAAGAGATATGCATCCGTAAGAATAAACTACAAACCGCCTCTCTTACTCACACTGCAACAAGTTAAAGAACTCTGACGCCAAATAGACGACCCAAGAGTCAAGAGAGTTGTGAAAATAGAATCAACTTATAGTCAGCGAGTTTAATGTTGTTATTCATATGCTATTAGTTGTTACAGTTAGATCGGCCGAGTAAACAAAAGTGAAAGTATGAAGACGAAGAGAGATATTACCATGAAGACGAAGAGAGATACAAGACGATTACTTTCATCTCACATAACAATGATACTTCTACTGATCCTCTTCTTTGATATACACATATCTGGTGCATTCCCAATTCTGCCAGTACATGCAATTAAACCTACTACGGCTCTTCAATCTACATCATCAAGTAGCGCTGCGGCTGCGTCTACCATCCAACAAGAAGATAACAAGTCAAATAATAAGAGAACATGGAAAGATGGAGAGTATGGTTCATCATTATCAAAGAAATTGTTCTTCACATATGCTGATCCTTTATTGGATATAGCATCAAAACGTCAGTTAGAAACAAGGTGAGTAAATGCTACTTTATGTGTATGATAAATTATGTATGTCATGAATAATGCTCACATCTTATGCACTTCCATATATATATGTATTATCAATCTACAAGTGATGCATTTAATGTACCAGAAGAAAACTTAATGAAGCGTGCAGTGACAAACCTTGAGAATATATATGATAAATGTAAAGAAAAGGCAAAGAGTAAGATACAGGGATCATCACCATCATCAGAAGATAGAAAAACAGTATCAGAGACAAAGATCCTAACAATGGCATTATTACAAAGTCAAAAGTCAACATTAGTACGTACCGGAGTACTCCGTTTGTTGAATACAATTATACAAGCATTCCCTGCTATACTAATTGCACGTCTATTAAAGCAGATTGAAGCAGGTAATTCAATATCATACACAAAACCATTGCAATCTGCACTACTCTTGGTATCTATACTAAGTACGAAGATGATTGTTGAGAATCAATACTTTCATAATGTTGTCAAGTGTGCTTGTGAAGTAAGAGGTAGCTTAGCAGGAATGATATTTGATAAGAGTTTACGATTGTCTTCATCAAGTTTAGGACAAGATGTTAGTAGCAGCAGCAAAGAAAAGAAGAATAAAAAGAAAGAGTCACTAGGATCAGGAGGTGTATTGAACTTGATGCAAAGCGACGCAACGAATATTGAATTGCTAACATTGCAATTGCATACAATTTGGGATGGACTGCTTCAAATTGCAATCTACATTACATTGCTTTACAAGTACTTAGGCCCATCTACATTGAAAGGACTGGCAGTGCTATTAGGGACAATACCAATCAATGCTCTGATATTACGAATGTTAAATCGATTGAATAGACAGGAAATGTTGTCAAAGGATGCAAGGATGAAGAAGACAACCGAAAGTGTTGCCAACATGCAGCTACTGAAGCTTCAAAGTTGGGAAGACATCTTTGCAAAGGATGTACAAACACAAAGAGAGGAGGAGTTAGCAAGGCATAAGAAACGGGGACTAGTTCGTGCACTTAACCAAGCCATTAGTAATGCAGTCCCTACTGTAACATTGGTCGTGACACTAGCAGCATATGCAAAGACCGGGAAGCCTATCGTGGCTAGTACAATCTTCACAGCTATATCATTATTCAATCAACTTCGTTTCCCCTTATTCTTCTATCCAATGCTTATTGACTCGTTGGCCAACGGGAGGAACTCATTGAAGAGGATTTCATCATACATGGCGCAGAAGGAGATTACACCATATGTTGAGTACATGCCAAAATTGGAAGATGGAGGGGGTAGTATTGAGATGACTAAAGGCAACTTTCTCTGGTCAACAGGGTCAACAACAGTTGGTGATACAAACAAAGATGAACAAGTAGACGAATGCGGAGGCGTGCCCGCATTAAGTGATGCGTCGCTATATGTTAAACCCGGTGAGATAGTAGCTGTTGTGGGAGAAGTAGGGCAGGGCAAGTCAGCTCTAGTCAAGTCATTAATTGGCGAATTATCTCCAATTCCAACAGTCATTCAATCAGATATGCCTAAAGTTGTTGCACATGGTTCAATTGCTTACTGTTCACAAGAGGCATGGCTTCCAAAGGGCACGATACGAGAGAGTGTTGTATTCGGGAGAGAGCTGGATGAGGTGAAATATCAACAAGCGATTTGTACAGCAGGTCTGGATAGAGATATTGCACCTATTCAGATGTCTGCTGAGTTGGCAAAGACAAAAGGTCTATTGACTCATGATACTGATGTCGGGGAGGACGGAAGCAACCTATCAGGGGGACAACGAGCCAGAGTAGCACTAGCCAGGGCTCTATATGAAGATAGTGCAGGTGTATACATCCTCGATGACCCCCTAAGTGCACTCGATGCATCTGTAGGAAGTATGGTTTTTGAGAGAGTCAGTGCAAAGCTTAGAAGGGAGAAAGCTGCTACTTTATTTGTGACAAATGATCCAAACCTTCCAAGACGATGTGATCGAGTCATTCTAATGGGGAAATCTGATACCGGTGAAGGTTCTAAGATTCTTGATGTCGGAACATATGACGAATTGATATCTCGAGGCCACAATCTACAAACAATAGTACACCATGGGGATACAGAAGAAATCTCTGCTGATACCCTAGATGGAGATGTATTACACACTGAAGACAATGTCTTGAACGAAGGAGATTCTGTATGTCAAATACAAGTCCCCTCTTCAACAAGGACTGATAATGTTACATCGTTGGACTGCCACGCTGATATCGATTGTAGAACTGCTCTCAAACAAGATCCTACATTATTGGCTGAGCATGTAGTTCCCAAACCAATCGAGCCAAAGGAGGAGAAACCACTTAGTGCTGATGACTCAATGTCTACAACAGCCGTACCAAGATCTACCTACCTGAAGTACTTTAAAGCTGTCAAGAGTCCTCTGCTGGTCCTGGCAGCTCTTTCAGCTTACTTTGTATCGAATGGAAGCCAGTTTATGCAACAACTGATCGTTTCCAAATGGACAGATGGTGCCATCACTGCCGCTGCCACTTCAAAGTACCTTTCACAGCTTGTAGTAGCCGCAATTATGGTATCAGTGTCCATGTATTTTAGGTCATACCTAACAATGAGTGTAGGAGTACGAGCATCAAAGACTCTTCACCAAGATATGCTCAAATCAGTATTCAATGCACCACTTTCATTTTTTTCTGCAACACCCTCCGGCCAGTTGCTTTCTAGATTTGGCCGCGAGTTGGAGGTCGTTGACAAATCCTTACCGGATGGGATTGCCTCAGTGCTATATTGTTTTCTACAGATCTTCTTTAGTACACTTGCTCTCGCAGGGGGTGTGACACCTGCGATGATTGTACCAATAAGCTTGGTTGGTATTATATATGTCAAGACAATGAGCAAATTTAGGCCTGCAGCACGAGATCTTAAACGAGGCGAGAGTAAGACAAGGTCTCCAATATATACTCACTTTAGGGAGGCATTACGTGGAAGTGAAATCATCCGTACAATTCCAAACGGAAAGAGAATATGGTCTACCAAACATTACAGCTTGGCTGACGAGAATATTCGTACATACTATACTGTCAAGGCTTTAGATCGTTGGCTGTCAGTTCGCCTAGAAAGCTTGGGAAACACTGTTGTCTTGACAGCAGCTGCAGCAAGCATCTTCCTCTCAAGGGCTGGCAAGCTCAAGAGTGGATCTGCAGGTTGGGGGTTGACTCAGGCATTGAGTATAACAGGACTTTTAACATGGGCAGTTCGTGTATTGACTGATTTAGAAACTCA
>Ga0214478_100949_pt1 | contig 15762 bp, 15 predicted proteins | sample M1_20Mar14CPVII9_2_FD_178001 | JGI IMG/M metagenome (GOLD analysis project Ga0214478, IMG submission 178001) | Marine eukaryotic communities from Monterey Bay, California, United States - M1_20Mar14CPVII9sort6BwellD7 | ecosystem: Environmental > Aquatic > Marine > Unclassified | place: USA...
CACCATCGCAAACCGCCGCTTGCAGCACCGACTGCAGGCCGCTTAAACTCTAACCCCTGATGAGCCAGAGCCTCCCTTCTCGAAATGCCTGATCAGTCTCAAATTATCTGACGACGAACAGTTCAAGGAAGAGTCGCTCTGGAGCCGCGAGTTGTTCACACGCTCAATCTTTCGCAACGACAGGCTCAACGTGAAAAGCAACCTGTTCTATTGGGATTTCAAGAATGCGCAGCATAATATTTCCGTTGTGGCTTTGACGAGCATGCACTGTCGTGGCTTGGTGCTCCATTGCTTCTGCCGGTTACGGATGCGTTATGCGTGAACTAGCTGCTCTTGACCGGCAATCCGGCCAGGTTCGTCAGGGACTCATGCAGCGCGATCACTGGCGGAATCGCAAAAAGCGGCTCAGCCACCCAGACATTATCAATGAAGTCGAAGGTCTCGACACCCTTGGATCGCGCGCGAGACAATCAGCGGGATATCGGTCTTGGCGGCCGTTTTCTCTTTGTTTGAGATCGACGAAATACATCCGATGGTACATGCAACCGTCAGACATATATCTGGAGTGAAGGTCACACCTGCCGAATAGAGCGCGGCGCGCACTACCGCGGCGCCATTTTCAGACAAGAATTCGCAGGCGCGCTAACGCAAGGTCAGTCGCGACACTCTGACCGCAAGGTTCACGCCAGTCTGACCCTGATAGAGAGCGGCTGCAGCGAAATCGAGCGGTTAAATCCGCCTACAAGAACATTCGCACCTGCGCCGAAGCCAAAGGAAGCATCCCCACCTGCCCCAACGTAGTTTCCGGCGAGAGTACTGCGCTTAACGCGTGATGATCGTGCAGAGAAAACTACCCATAGCAATCTGGATCCGCCTGTTACACCAATGTCGAGACCAACGCGCTTCATCGTGCCAGAATAAGTGTATCGCCGACCACTCTGAAAAGAACGAAACGTGCAGCTAAGCCTTTGGTTTGAGCCGACGATCAATCCAACACTTGGTCCACCGCTACATGTTCACCGGCTGGGTACGGGATTCTTGCGCATTGGCATGTGACGCGCTCATGACCAGCGAAAGACAAAACAGAATCGGTATCCCTCTCCGCATTCTCATCTCCTGTTCGAGAAGAGCAGCCGTTATCCATCATCGATGGATATAACGGCGCCCAATTACACGTCCGGTTCGAGCATCGATCGTCAGTCGCAGAAAGTCGCGCCGACGGCGACTTTCGCCGGTGACGACCCAGTGCCGTCCTCGCAAATCGGCGTGTCTAACGCGGCTAAGTCCGTTTCGCTGGGCTATTCTAATTGCCTCCGAACGACCTACGCGATGCGATCGTCGATCGATGCGAACGCCATCGCGATCGATGGTGAGGCTTTGCGCGGTTGCGCTCGAAGCCACACGCGGCGTCAGTTCCGCAAGGAACACGGCACCGGTCACTAGGCCGAACGCTAGCAGCGAGCTGTAAGCACTTCAGCGTCCAAGACTAGCAAGGCGCCCGACATTAGCAACAGCGCTGTGACCGCCTCTCTCAGTCGAGTGGTCCGTTTGGAATTTTAGTCTGGAACTTGATTTCCGGATTTGATTGCTCTGCATCTCAGTCTTCCTCTCAGCGAGAGCGTCGGTGCCGAAGATGTATTTTGTCGATTGCGGCGCGGGCGTTGGCTTCCTCGACGGCACGACAAATCTGCCGCCACACAACGACAGGATTACATTGATCAACCAGATCTCCGGCTATGCGATGACAGCCACGGGCGACGACGACACGGTCGACAACTACGGCGCCATGATCGGTTCGGTCAATCGTGGAACGGGCGTCAACGTCTTCAACGAAGAGGCCGCGGCCTTGTTCGATCCGGGTGCGAGCGTCATGCTGGGTATGGGAAATTTCCTCACGAATGCCGGAACGATGTCGCAGGGCGCGATTTGGCTATGCGTGAACGGTGTGATGGATGGCACGATGAGAAAGATAAGATGGATACCGGTTCTTGTTGCGGGGGCCGTTTGCGTTTCTCCAGCCGATTGTGCCGTCGCGCAGCAGCCGCTGCAGCAAAAGGCGACGAAGTCGATGCCCGCTGCGCCGAAATCATCGGGAGCCCCGACGGCAGCGGGCAGTTCAGCGCCGGCCGATAGCAGCGTACCCCCTCAGCCGGTATGGACATCGCGCTGCTCCAGTGACGGCAGGAAAGCGGCGCTTCTCTGTGAAATCGAACAAAGTCTCTATATCACCAAAACGGGACAGCTGGTCGCTTCTGTCAATGTGAAGCTGCCTCTCGACACACGCCAGCCCGTGATGATGATTCAGCTTCCGGTCGGATTGTTTCTTCCAGGGGAGTCAATTTCCAGATCGATGAAGGAAAGCCCCAGGCACTCGTAATTCAAACCTGCGATCTGAAGGGATGTTACGCTGCGACGCCTGTTTCGCCCGGACTGCTGGGATCGATGAAGTCCGGAAAACGTCTCTCTGTTATTTTTCAAAACTTGAGCAAAGAGAATGTGAATCTTGCCTTTGTGCTTTCGGGTTTTGCCGAAGGCTATGATAAAATCAGCTATTGATGGCGCCCCTGGGCGAGACCGCTGCGGCCTTAGTCCACAGGTAGTTCTTCCGCATTGGGGTCACCTGGTGCCGTCGCCCAGGCGAGTTCGACAAGCGTCACGATCCGCCGACCAGCACCGTCAAGCTGGCAAACGATGAGGCCCTGTTCCTCGATGTAGGTCAGCAGACGCCGTGCACGGCGCAACGAGTGTGAGCCATAGGCGCGGGCAATTGCGGCATCGTTCGGGCAGGGCCAACCTTCCTTCGCGGCACGGGCGATCATCATGAAGACCCCCTGCATATCCTCGGGCAGAATGGAGGCGCGGATGGAGACATCCTGCCACGCGTCATCTTCTGCCACATCGGAGCCGAGCCCAGCGCGAGCGCGCGTCAGCATGCGACGGAATTCAGTCAAGTCCGGTACGGCCGAACCAAGGCCCGCTATTCGGCAGCGGACCACGAATTCCTGATAGAGGACGCCGATTGCACGAAATCCTGCGTCCGGTTCAGCCATAACGGCGCATAGAATCTGGTCCACCCGCTCGCGCCGCTCCGCCAGTTCTTCCGCGCTGAGTGACTGCTCCGCCGCTTCGGGACGGATCTCCAGCGCCGCGGACTTCGCCGCCATGAGCTGACCGAGGAGGTCTGGCGACGACCGGCGTTGGGGCCGGGTATTCTCGGGTGGAGGGGCTGCCAGGATAACGGCGCGCGCGTCCTCCAGCGTCGCTTCCGGCAGCGGCAAAAGTCGCGGAGTCGCATTGCGTGGCTGGGTATCCGTTGGACCGATGCGGAGCCCCAGGGGACGGCGGGAGAGGGCCGGGCCCAGCGCCATGAATTGCCCGCGTTCAAGATCCCGGAAGGCGTCTGCTTGTCGCCGTTCCATGCCCAGAAGGTCGGCGGCGCGCGCCATGTCGATATCCAGAAAGGTTCGGCCCATGAGGAAATTGGAAGCCTCGGCAGCGACGTTCTTGGCGAGCTTTGCCAGTCGCTGGGTTGCGATGATGCCCGCCAGCCCGCGTTTGCGGCCACGGCACATCAGGTTAGTCATGGCGCCGAGAGAAAGTTTGCGCGCCTCGTCCGAAACCTCCCCTGCGACTGCGGGCGCGAAGAGCTGTGCCTCATCCACCACCACCAGCATGGGGTACCAGTGGTCGCGGACGACTTCGAAAAGTCCGCCGAGGAAGGCGGCGGCGCGCCGCATCTGATTCTCGGCATCGAGGCCTTCGAGATTGAGCACTGTGGAAATGCGATGGATGCGCGCACGCTCGCCGGCGACCTGCAGGCCCCGCTCGGTATGGTCATCGGCATCAATCACGAGGTGACCGAAACGGTCGGCCAGCGAAACGAAGTCGCCTTCGGGGTCGATAATGGTTTGCTGCACCCAGGGGGCACTCTGTTCCAGCAGCCGGCGCAGCAGATGAGATTTGCCGGAACCCGAATTGCCCTGCACGAGCAGGCGGGTTGCCAGAAGTTCTTCCAGGTCCAGAGCCGCCGACGCGCCTGCCGTCGTGTGTCCCATCTCGATTGCAACGGTCATGTCTCGACTCAAAGTCTCCCTGCGAAGAGGGCTTATCAACCTGATCGCAGCCCGTCGAGCACCCCATGTCCGAGCACCCTGTGTTCCGCATGGCTCTGACGTAAGCATCCCTGCGACCCGGCGAGCGCGAAAGGTCGTCCAGAAACTGTCATCGGCGAACGACCGTAGTTTATCGCCGAGCGGGTGCGGGTGGTTCGCTTGTAGCGGAGTTGGCTTAGTCAAGTTTGCGGGCTGCACCCACCGATGGTCCGAATCTTAGCTTTCGGGTGGCGGGATGAAGCAGAGGATGCCTGCCTCCGGCGTGTAGCACAACACTGCGCCCCCGGTTGGGTTGCTGTGCTCATCGAGTATCCTCTCTGCCGGGACCCGGAGCCAAAAAATCGCTGAGACATGCCACTTGTGGTCAATCTTGACCTCATAACCTTGGCTATCCCGGCGCACTTCAGCGGTGCGGCAATCCGCGATTGAGCAACATTCCGCACCCGTTCCCGGCTGCCTCAAACTCTTGAACCAAGGGACCAATGCCGGGTCGGCGTTGTCGGGAGGCAGGGCACAGAGAGGCGTGTTGGACAATGCGAACGCCATCGCTCCTGCAAGTAGTGTTCGCACGCTGACCTCCGTAAGGACTGTGCGGCTTTTAGATCCTTGCCCCGATCATACCAGCGACGTGCTGAGCGGCGCTCATTTTCCAAGGTCTTGATGGTCTCTGAATTTTCACGCGACATGGAGCAGAAATCCAAAATGAACTGAAAACCGATTGCGGGAACTCGGGGCATTTGGCGCTCTGACCCATAGCCAAAAGGATTATCTTGGGTCGGCTACAAGTGGAATAAAGTCTGTAAACGGTCGGATAACACTGTCAGAACAGGCGTCTCGCATGCGCCAAGTGATCGACACGGCCCCGAGGGACGGGAAAGTCGTCATTCTTGAAGATGACGCGAGCGGAACCTATGACGTTGCTCAGTGGTCAATTGAGGCTGGAAACTGGATCGGAGAGAACGGAGAGCCAAGCAAAATAACGCCGACACATTGGTATGCGATGCCCGGCGACAAATATGCCCTGCCAGAGGATTCTCAGGTCGGGCCGTTGGCGTCGCGGAGGCGCGGCTACAACTTCTTCCATCCCTTCAACTTCTTCTCCTCTGACAGGTCTGCGCCACGACAGTCAGCGGCAGCCAGTGACGCGATTGAACATCGACCGGTTGCGAACGCGGTATCCATGAATGCGGTAGTCGAAGCACAGACGTCACCGGTCATAGCGATGCACACGCCGCACACACGCGGGCGATTCGCTGCTTCTTCGATCACCGTAATCATTATCGTAGCGGCACTCGTCGGTATGTATCTTTTGCGCGCCGAGCCCGAGACCCGATACGCCGGTCATTTGGATATCGCTCGAAGCGGCACGGCCGGCGCAAAGGCCGTCGATCAAGAAATCCGCCGTCCACAGGACTCGCGGAACGTCGACCCGGTAACGTGGGATCTTGCGCCACTTCAGCGGCAGGCCGAAGCCGATCGGGCAAACACTCAGATGCCGGCGGGGGAGGAACTGGCGCAGTTCAAGCAGGTGGCAGAAAGCGCTGCGGAGATACGGCAAGCCTTGCAGCGCGAGCACGACAGGGCCGAAGCCCTCGCGCGGGAACTTGCAGCAGCGCGCCTCGAGATCGACGCGCACGCAGCGTTGTCAGACAAGGAGAAGGACGAGGCGGGACCGCTCAAGCAGGTAGCGGAAAGCACCGCGGCGGAGATGCGGAAATCCTTGCAACGCGAGCGCGACAGGGCCGAAGCACTGGCACAGGAGCTCGCGACGGCGCGCCGCGAGATCGACACCCACACAGCGTTGTTAGACAAGGAGAAGGACGAAGCGGCACAGCTCAAGCAGGCGGCGGCGAGCGCTATGGAAGGATTGCGCCGATCTTTGCAACAGGAGCACCACAGGGCCGAAGCACTGGCACAGGAGCTCGCGACAGCGCGCCGCGAGATCGACACGTACGCGGCACTATCAAACAAGGGAAGGGACGAAGCGACGAAGCTCAAGTTGGCGGCGGAGAGCGCTACGGAAGGATTGCGACAGTCTTTGCAACAGGAGCGCAACAGGGCGGAAGCGCTTGAGCGCGAACTTGAACTCGCTCGCGGCAGGGCTGATCCGCGCATTGCGTTTCAGCCTGCGGCGAACAGTCCGATAGTGGTCGCGGCGGAGCAGCATCCTGCCGCAGAATCGCAAGGTAGTCCGGAAGCCGCGCGGTTGATATCGCGCGCCAGCGCGCTGCTCCGTCAGGGTGATATCGGCGCCGCGCGGGTAGTGCTTGAGCGTGCTGCCCAGACGGGAAGTGCGCAAGCAAGCTTCACTCTCGCAGAGACATATGATCCCGTCATTCTCTCCGCTTGGGGGACATATGGGACGCGCGGCGATACGACGAAGGCGCGCGAATTCTACGCAAATGCTTATGCCGGTGGCATTCAGGAAGCGAAGGATCGAATCAACGCGTTGCGGCAGTAGGGCCGGCGGTGATGGCGGGTAGTCGGAAAGCTGAATTTGACGCTCATGAGGGCTCATTGGTGAGAAAATTTCTTAGACCACGCCTATTGCTTTTCCTTGCCGCGTTGGTTCCGGCCATGCTGGCGCTTCAGTCAGTCAATGCCGATGCACAGACGCAAAGCGACCGTTCGCCACGACGTGTCCCGGCGCATGAGTCGGAAAAAGAGAAGATGAATGCCTGGACGGTCGGCCTGGCCGGTGGCTTGCTCGAGGGTGCACCAATCCGTCTTGCTGCAGAGATTGCCCGCGTCGTCGATGACGGACCAAATATGCATGTCCTCCCCATTGTCACCCGGGGGGCTACGGAAAATCTGAACTCGCTCCTTTATCTGCGTGGCGTCGATATGGCGATTATCAATTCCGACGCACTCGAAGAGTACAAGATTCAGGTACCCGAAATCCGGCGACGGATCGCCTATCTTCTCAACCTCTTCCCGTCGGAACTGCATATCTTCGTGAGGCCGGAGATAGAAAGCCTGCAGGATCTTGTTGGCAAGAAGGTGAATTTCAACACCCAAGGCACGGCAGCAGCCTATTCAGGTCCGCTGATTTTCAGCCGCCTCGGTATTAACGTCGAAAAGACCTTCATTCCCCATCAGATCGCGCTGGAGCAGATGCGCAAAGGCGAAATGGCGGCTGTCGTTTTTATCACGTCGAAGCCGGTTGATGCCTTCCTGCGCGGAGGATGGGGTACTGGTTTCAAGTTCCTGCCGGTGAACTACGAAAGCAAGTTCGAGGATTACTATCTTCCCGCGGGATTGGAGGCGAGCGAGTATCCCAATTTGATCAAGCAAGGCGACCGCGTGCCGACGATCGCGGTGCCGACGGTTCTCGTCGCCTTCAATTGGCCTGCACAGTCGAACCGTTATCTGCGCGTTGCCCGTTTCGTCGATTACCTGTTTTCCCGGATTGACCGGCTGCAAGCGCCTGGTTTCGATGCGAAATGGAAGTCGATCAATCTCGCAGCGTCGGTCCCCGGCCTCGCACGTTTCTCCGCAGCGCAGGGATGGCTGGATCGTCAAGCACGCGGAGGGCAGGCATCCCGATGAAAGCCGCTGGGATTCCCCTATCTGTTGCATTTGAGGTTGCAACCGGAATCGCTTTTGCACAAAGCGCTAGCGACCCAATGGTAAATCTTCGCGCCTGCTCCCTGATGGAGCGCGTGGAGCGGCTAGCGTGCCTGGATAGGCTATCGCGCGATATTGCGCCGGCGACTGGCACGGCACTGGATGGCCGCAACTGGATTATCAGCGAGACCACTTCACCTGTTGACTATACGCCGATCGTCGCTGCCAGGAGTGCTTCTCGTGGTGGCCCGAACAGTTCATCCATGGAGCTCTCCATTCACTGCCGCGCTGGTCGCACTGAATTGGTGGTTACAGGACCAGCGACCTCACGCGTTGGCGAGGAGTACACCATATCCTATCGTATCAATGAGGATCGACCGGTGCAGTTTCTAGCGGGCTCGCCAACGTTTGGAGCAGGCGCAGCATTCCGCGGTGATGTTGTGCACTTTCTGCTGTCGCTCCCCGAAAAGGGCGGCATTGCCGTTCGTCTCTCCACCCGGGGTGGTGCCGCCCATGACGGGTATTTTTCCCTCGACGGATTGAAGATAGTCCGAGACAAGATAGCCGCAGCGTGCAAGTGGCCTCGCGCGGTTGCCAAGCCACGCAATTGATCGGTCCTCGAACTAGCGCGGGAGATGGTGATGATGGAATTTGGACGATTTGTCAGTGCAGTAGCAGCAAGCCTCATAGCCCTGCTCATCGTTGCGCCATCCTGGGCGGCGCAGGAAAGGAAGCAGGCGACACCGCAGACGTCGAAGCGGCCTGCTGCTGAAAAGAAGCAGCACCAGCTTGTCTTGCAGGTAAATACAAACGAGCCCGCGATGATGAATCTCGCGCTCAACAATGCAACGAACGTCGCGCAGTATTATAAGGACATCGGCGAGAAAGTGACGATCGAGATCGTCACTTTCGGTCCCGGCCTGCATATGCTGCGCGACGACACTTCGCCGGTTAAGGCGCGGATCACGGCGATCGCGGTGGACAATCCAGCAATCTCCTTCAAGGCCTGCGGCAATACCCAAGAAAATATGAGCAAGGCCGAGAACAAGGAAATTCCGCTCGTTTCAGAGGCGAAAGTTGTGAAATCCGGCGTTGTGCGCGTCATGGAGTTGCAGGAGCAGGGATGGGCATATGTCAAGCCTTGATGATGTGCCGAGCTGGACAGCCCGCCTCAGAGCGCTTGTGCAACGAGTGGTTTCTCTTCGGTTCAATTTGCGCATCGGTACGAACGTCCGTTTCGCCTCGAACTTGGGATCGGACAACATCCAATGAATGTCGGTTGGGAGTAGTAAGAATGCGCCCTGAGTTGGATAGAACTGGCGAATGCAAAGGAGACCAGCATGACGATCTACATTTCTCAAGGTCGTTACACCGCCGCTGCTATCAAGGGGATGTCTGCGAAGCCGGAGGATCGTTCCGAGGCGGTTGCGGAGTTGTTCGCTGCCGCCGGTGCTCGATTGATTAGTTGGTATCTGACTTTGGGTCCCTATGATTGGCTGATCATAGCGGAAGCGCCGGATGAGCCAACGATGATTTCAGCGGTGCTTGCCGCCGCGGCTGGCGGAAGCCTTTCGGACATAACCACAACCGTGGCGCTCACGGCGAGTGATACGAAGAAAGCCTTCCAGCGGGCAGGCGAGCTCACTCAGAAATTCAGATCGGCGGGCCAAGCCGATTACTACGGAGTAGGGATCGATCCGAGTCGTGAGATCGGTGAGGCCTGAATGCATTGCTGCTGCTGATATGGGAACACGAGGTCGTCGGCAATTGACATTCCCGCTGCTGCTTTGCAAGGCCGGGAATCGGAGCGCCGGTCTCTGGCTACATGAGTACGTTGTTTCGTCCATACAATCGGCCGCGTCATGGTGTCTGCCGCGAAGATCGCGATGGTCGCGCTTGAAAAGTGTCCGCCGGCGCGCATGCCGGCTACCGATGCTATGTTGACGATGTTGCCCCACTCTCATGCCGATTATACGGTGCGCAAATGCCGTGCAGGCAATGTAGGTGCGCCATTGGTCTACGCGCACGATGTCGCGTGCGCCGGGCGCACCATTCGCATGGGAATGACCGCAAATTTTGATCGCGCCTCACGGCATGATGCTTGTGCATCGCACGAGCACCAGATTAGGCCGACGTTGAGAGCTTCATCATAACGAGACCGGAAACAATCAGGATCGCGGCGCCGATACGCATCATTGTCATCGCCTCTCCGAGGACGATGATCCCGACAAGGAACGCGCCTATGGCCCCGATGCCTGTCCAGATCGTATAGGCGGTCCCGAGGGGAAGTGTTCTCATGGCGATGGACAGCAGCGCAAAGCTGCCAATCATCATGACGATGGTGATTGTGCTCGGAACGAGCTTCGTAAAGCCCTCCGATTGCTTCATCGAATAGGCCCAGACGATTTCAAGAATGCCGGCCGCTACCAGATAGATCCATGCCATTTTCAACTCTCCATTGGGCCGGGCCGTCCCGGTCATTGCGCCCAAAATGGGGAGGTCGTTCCTCTGAATTTGAATACCGTGCGGCTCCTTGGAGCCAAGCTAGTGTCCCGGGTGCAGGGCGTCGTTGAGGTACATGCAGGTCAGCATAGTAAAGACGTAGGCCTGGATGACGGACATCAGCAGTTCCAGCGCGGTAAGAGCCAACACCATTAGAAACGGCATCGTCGCTCCGAGAATGCCCAGTGTTCCGAGACCGCCGAGACCGACGACGAAACTCGCGAATACCTTCAACGTGATATGTCCCGCGAGCATCACCGCGAACAAGCGTACCGAATGGCTTACGGGTCGCGACAGATAGGAAATCACTTCAATAGGGACAATGAACACCGCGATATATGGCGGAATGCCCGATGGCAGAAAGAGCCGAAGGAAGCCAAAACCGTTGCGCATCACGCCGTAGATGGTGACCGTTAGAAACACCATCATTGCCAACGCCAAGGTCACACTGAGATGGCTCGTGACGGTGAAAGCGTAGGGGAGCATTCCGAGCAGGTTCGCCACCAGAATGAAGGTGAACAAGGAAAAAACCAGCGGGAAAAACCGCATTCCCTCTTCGCCCGCGTTTTCGCGCACGGTTTTCGCGACGAACTCGAACAGAAGCTCCGAAGCGGCCTGCCATCGTCCTGGCACCAAGGCGCGTCGTTGCGTTGAAACAAGCATGAAGAGGCCGATCATGCCGACCGTCACGAACATGTATACCGTCGAGTTCGTGATACTTATTTGCTGCCCGGCGATCTCGCCGAGTTGCAGAATCGGCTTGATTTCAAACTGTTCGATCGGTCCGGCCATGATGTCCTGTCGCATGCAAAAGAATCGCGTCCGGTGAGCCGGCGCGGTTCTGAGCGGAGCATGATGAGGAGGAGGCGTCCGACCCGGAGCGACTATCCCAACATCTCTCCAAGAGATGTGGGGTCGTCCCCGACGAAGCTTAAGCAATACGGGTCGTCCCGTAAGCAACGCTGATATTAAACGTCTGCTATCGGCTTTTCAAGACGTCAGTCTGAGTGTGCGTACTGAAAATCCAACAGTGTCGATCAAATTGCGGATTTCCTAAGTCGATACGGAGTTTGACGTTTAGCGCATGGCTGGTTTGCTCGGCCTACAAAAACCGTTCCTTTTCAGCTACGCCGATCTTTACATCGAGAAGCGACGCGCTTGAAAGCAAGGCGTCCAGAACCATCGCGCGTGAGGAGCGTACCTGGTCGATGGTGACGCGTTCCGCGGTAGCGGCATCGCCTTCGGCGAGGGCGTCGATAAGCGATTGGTGCTCGGAATGCATTTCGCTGCCTCGATCCCGGAGCGAAAGACCGAAGTGAAACATCCGCTCCAATTCGACAAGCGTCTGGTTGAGCACCGCGATCAATCGATCATTGCCGCTCGCTGCTGCGATTGAAAGATGGAAGTCACTGTTGCGCTGAAGGAAGACAGCTTCGCTCTCCTTGTCGCCCGGCTGATAGTCGGTTCGGCACAGCCGGTCCAGTCGATGGAGGTCTGCGGAATCCACCCTTCCCGCCGCTAGCCTCACGCAGGCCACTTCGACAATCTCGCGGAGCTGGAAAAGATCGTTCAGGTCTCGCAGCGTAATGGGCTTGACCCTGTAGCCTTGGCGGCGAACGGGTTGGAGCAGGCCGATGAGCGACAGACGATCAACGGCAGCGCGTGCTGCCGCGCGGCCCACGCCAAACTGGCCGGCGAGATCGACCTCGGTCACGATTGAGCCGGGCATTATTTCACAGCGCACGATGGCCTTGTGAATGGCGTCAAAAGCTATGTCACTTTGCCGCAAGCCGCCCTTCGTTTCCTTAGGCGGTTTTCCCATTGATACGACATGTCCCATATCCGCACCTGAACATATCAAGGCTCTATTTGCAAGCTTCCTAGGGGGTAGGAGTTTGATCTGGCTCCGGCAGGAGGGCTTTACGGCGCCAGTTCCCTCGGTATTTCGCCGCTGTGGCGCAGTTGCTCTATGCACAAGGGTGATCAGATATACTGGACAGGACACTTTAGGACATCTATAGACTGATGTTAGAACATATCACTGGGAGATACTAAGATGTCGAAGGGAACAATGCGCGCTCTGGTTTTGGAAAGCCACGGCGGGCTGGAAAATCTGAAAGTCGTGAACGATCGGCCAATTCCGGCTGCCGTCGAAGGCCATGTGGTTATCCGCGTCGGCGCTTCTTCTTTCAATTATCATGACGTGTTCACGGTGCGCGGCATGCCCGGCATCAAGGTGCCTCTTCCGGTGGTGATCGGTCTCGATATGGCCGGCGAGATTTCCGAGGTCGGTCCCGGCGTCAAGGGTTGGAGCAAGGGCGACCGCGTTCTGGTCAATCCGTTGAACAAGAAAAAGGGATTGTTGGGCGAGATGATGGACGGCGGCATGGCGCAGTACTGCCTTGTCGACGCCGAGCAGCTGATCCGGATGCCGGACGATGTTTCCTATGAGGACGCGGCCTCGCTGCCGGTGGCTTACGGAACTGCGCATCGCATGCTGGTGACTCACAACACGATCAAGAAGGGCGACCGCGTTCTGGTGCTGGGTGCATCGGGCGGCGTCGGCACGGGTTGCGTGCTGCTGGCCAAGCTCGCTGGAGCTGAGGTCATCGCGTGCGCCGGTGGCGAAGACAAGATGCAGCGCCTGCGCGATCTCGGGGCTGACCATGTCATCAACTACAAGGACGTCGACTTTTCGAAGTGGGCGATTGAAAAGTACGGCAAGCCGCAGCGCCGTACATATGAAGGTGGCGTCGATGTGGTGATTAACTTCACCGGTGGCGACACCTGGGTGCCTTCGTTGCGTTGTCTGAAGCGCGGCGGCAAGCTGCTCGTTTGCGGTGCGACCGCCGGTCACGATCCCAAGGAAGATCTGCGTTACATCTGGAGCTTCGAATTGCAGGTCATCGGTTCGAACAGCTTCTACGACGACAATCTTGCGGATCTGATGCGGTTGATTGCGGAAAAGAAGCTCAAGCCGGTTGTCGACAAGGTTCTCCCGCTTGATCAGGCCGTTGATGGCCTGCGGCTGATTGAGAACCGGGAGGTCCTGGGCAAGGTCGTGATTACGCCTTGAGCTTGGCATTCCGTCAAACAACCATAGCGAGGGATCGATAATGACCGAGAAGCTTACTCCTGCGGCCGTCGAGGCCATGTTGACGCGCGGACCTTTCCATCAATGGCTTGGCCTGCGCGTCCAGAAGGTGGACGAAGAGGGCATCGAGTTGACCGCCACCTGGCGCGAAGAGTGGGTGGTTAACCCGGATCGCCGCTATACCCATGGCGGCATCCTTGCGGCCTTGGTCGATCTCACGGCCGATTGGGCTTTGGTTGCCCACACCGGTCGCGGTGTCCCGACCATCGACATGCGTGTCGACTATCACCGGGCGGCAATGCCCGGCGACCTGACTGCAAAGGGCCGCATCGTGAAGCGGGGCGGCCAGTTTTCGGTCGCGGAAGCCAGCGTTTACGACAAGGACGGTGCCCTTCTCGCCAGCGGTCGGGGAGTTTATCTCACCGCTCCCCCCAAGGCCTGAGCGGGGTAACCCCGGTGGCCCCCGAAGGCGCCAATGGTTTCAGGACGGCGGATTCCGCCGTCCTGAAACGCGAGGGAATGTTCGATCACGCGGTTCTTAATCTTCACTACGATCTCGATGCCGGCGAAGAGTTGTTCAACTCGCTTGGCTTCCAGATCGCGCCGCGCGGTTATCACAGTCTTGGTTCGATGAACCACTTGATCATGTTTGATACGAATTATCTCGAACTAATCGGGCTGGATCCGTCGAACCCGAATCCTCGCAAAGAACTTCTCGACTGGCCTGTCGGCCTGAATGGCCTGGTGTACGGCAGCGACGACGTCGACGTCACGCAGGCTCGGCTGCGATCGCAGCAATTGCCTGTGCTGGAGCCGAAAACTTTCAGCCGACCCGTCACGGTTGACGGCGTTGAGACCGAGGCGCGATTCCGCACAGTTCACATGGATCCCGGATTTTTTCCGGCGTCCCGTCTCTATTTCTGCGAACATCTGACACCGGACCTGGTCTGGCATGATGCATTCATGCAGCACCCGAACACCGCGATTTCCCTGAAGCGGTTGATGGTCGCTGCAGACGATCCGGATGTGCAGTCTGACCGTCTCGCTCGGGCCGTCGGAGCAAGGCCCGGCGCGGGCAACCGCGTCGACGTTGGCGGAACCCGAATTGATTTCAGCTCAAAGCAGCAACTCACGGCTCTCTATGGTGATAGCCTTCGCCTGGAAGGAGCGTTCCCACGTGTTGTTGGAATGAGCATCAGTGTCCGCTCGCTGGATTCGCTCAAGGCGAGTCTTGATTTGCGGTGGACTGGAAAGCTGATCGAACCGGACCATCATCGCCTGATCGTCCCAGCCGCTGAATGCTTCGGTGTGATGCTTGAGTTTCTCGAACCTAATGTGAGCCTGGCATGATCTCATCACGTAACCTGGGAACCTTGATCGATCCCGCGCGTCCGCAGGATAAGATCGCAGTCATAGATTTCGACGGTGAGCGCAGCCGGGAAGTGACGTATGGCGCACTCGATGCGCTCGCCAATGGAGTAGCGCGAGCGCTGGTCAATCGCGGCTTCGTACGAGGCGATCGCGTTGCCATTCTTTCTGCGAATAACTCTGACTATCTGGCGGTTCATCTTGGCATCATGCGCGCCGGCCTGGTGTCCGTCCCGATCAATTTCCGGCTGCCGCGCCATCTCGTCGAATACATCATCAAGGATTGCGGGACGCGTCTGGTGTTCTGCGATGCGGAGCGCCGCTCTGTCGTTTCTGATGATGTGGACGCGATCAGGCTCGATGATGCGAAGGAGTTCGGCTCTTTTGTTGAGCCCGGAGCCTTTGAAGCGGTTGAGCCGCAAGATGGCGAAGCTGCGACGTTTCTCTATACGTCTGGATCGACCGGAAGGCCGAAAGGCGTGGTGCTCTCGCATGCCGCCCAGCGCTGGGTGGTTGAGATGCGGCTTGGCCCGCAAGGCATCGAAAACCAGCACATGCTGATCGCCGCGCCGCTTTACCACATGAACGCGCTTGCGCTGTCGCATCTGGTGCTCGCTGGGCATGCCAGCATGGTCCTCATGCCGCAGTTCAAGGTGAAGCCGTACATCGAAGCAATTGGTCGTTTCCGCTGCACATGGCTGACCTCGGTGCCGCCGATGATTGCCATGATGCTCGACGACAAGGAGGCAATGGCAAGCGCCGACCTTTCGTCCGTGCAGAACCTGAGGATGGGCTCTGCGCCGGCGAGTGCCACCCTGCTTGACGAGATTAAACGGACTTTCCCGAAAGCCAAAATCCTGAATGCGTACGGAACGACAGAGGGGAGCCCGATTGTCTTCGCGCCACATCCCGAAGGCAAGCCGACGCCAAACCTGTCTCTCGGTTACAAGCACCCCCAGGTCGACTTACGGCTTGTTGATGATACCGGTGCCGAGACAAGCGAAGGTGTGCTGCAACTCCGATCGCCTGCGATGATGAGCGGATATCATAATCGTGCCGATCTTCCGCGCCCGTTCACAGCCGATGGCTACTACGTCACGGGAGATGTTTTCAGCCGCG
>Ga0214478_100952_pt1 | contig 15728 bp, 10 predicted proteins | sample M1_20Mar14CPVII9_2_FD_178001 | JGI IMG/M metagenome (GOLD analysis project Ga0214478, IMG submission 178001) | Marine eukaryotic communities from Monterey Bay, California, United States - M1_20Mar14CPVII9sort6BwellD7 | ecosystem: Environmental > Aquatic > Marine > Unclassified | place: USA...
CAATATAGATCTGAAAGGATTCATAAATCAGGCATAAATGAGCTTAAGTCATATGTTGTCCGTCGTGATCTTAGCACCACCATCGGTGATTCCCTTTAGGTAGTTGGAAGCAGCAATTGCAGATCCACAACAATTATCAACTAAAGCAATACCTGATCTTTCAACCTTTCCAATAACACCATCCTTTGTGATACCAACATGAGGTCCATGAACTAATAGACAGTATCCATCATCGGGAACATGTGCCGACATTGCTCCAAAACCAGTATTTCCAGCAAAGGGGAAACCAGAAAGGCCACCTAAGTTAAAGTTGTGTCCATAGACTTTGTTGAGATCATCCTCAAGAGAACGTGCAAGTTCATCACAGCACAATGATGTACTTAAAAGAGTGTTGGCGGGTGTCATGCTAAATCCCTCTAAAATGGTAGCAACTTTTGATTCTAATTCTTTGTTTGAAATGGCACCAGGGACTGTGTAGTATTGATATTGAAAGATGAATGATTTTGGATGTCATTAGATCTTAAATATATTGCATGTATGTATACATACTATATGCATTCATCATGCAAATGATATCTTTAATAGATGCCATCATAAAGATACTCACAATTGCTCTTGACCAACTTATCAAAGTCGGGATTCTCTTCAGGTTTCCCATCCATTACTTTTGCAACACGCTCCGTTGCACTGTAATATTATACATAACATGAGTGTACTTCATTGTGAGCTACAAGAAGTTGATTGCATGCAAATGAAGAAAATAAGTGTCCAGCAACATACTCTCACCTCTCCGCGCCGGCGAGGATCTGTAGGCGGGTCGAGAGCGACCAATAGAGCCTAACTGGAAGGCCTCAGAGGCCGCAAATACTAGTGCTAGGGATGCAACCTTCATGATATTGTTGTATATTGACACCTGATACAACAAACCGGCGATTTTGATGTAAAAAGATTACGTCATGTGGGGGAGAAAAAATGTCAATATGAGGCTGTAACCCTAAACCCTCTTTTGAGTTACATATATTCACATAATAGTTCATTATACCCATAAAGAGCCAATAGATAACTACTGTTTAAGCGTTTGTGCCCCCTATCCCTTTAAGGTTGAAGGTCAAATTCTTCATTCCAAACAACAACATCATTATATATACCAATCATGAAGCTACTTGCCGCCGTCTTCATTGCCTCTACAGCAGATGCCTTTCAAGTAGGCAGCTCAGTAGGTCGGGTACCAAGCAGTAGTCTCAATGCAGTAGCTGAAACGCTGGAGAAAACCTTTAGCTCTCGACCTGCAGGAAAGTCTTGATTTGATTGCCTTTGCAAATTTTTGCAAACCATTGTACTAACAGAAGATACAACCATCTCTCTTTCTCTTCATACATTGTTATAACTACAAACTTCTAGAGAATCCGGAGTTTGATTCACTCGTCAAGAGTTCATTTCCGTGAGTTATATTATATTCTATTGTACAATTAATTGGCATTGCTTATATCCATGCACATATGATATGTATAATGTTTGTATATGCATTGCATATACAACAACAAGCAAACTAATGACATTCTGCACATCTTATACATCTCAATCAATCATATCACAGTGGAGCCATTTCAAACAAGGAACTTGCAACACGAGTAGTAGACTTATTAGACGAGAAGGGATTCACTCCTGACAATACATTGTTGGCTACATCAGTTTGTGCGGATGAACTAGCAAGAGAGTTGGAGGATACCTTTGTGGATGAAAGTCGAGTTTGTATTATTTTATGATTGAATTCGTGTTGTTCAGATAGAGTCTCAACAACTTGTCGGCTTTGTTTGACCTTAGTTTGCCTTTATTGATTGCCCTTGCATATCATATGTACTAACATATGTTATAATCTCCTCTCTTTCATCATCATAAACTGTGATAACGCGGATCTTCCAGATCTTTGGAAACAACTTTAATCTCGGGGGTCTCTCGGGCTTCCCCTTTGCTGGAAATACTGGTTGGGGAGCAATGTCGGCACATGTTCCCGATGATGGATTCTGTTTGACTATTCACGGGCCACATGTTGGTATCACAAAGGATGGTGTGATTGGAAAGGTTGAACGCTCTGGTATCGCTCTTGTGGACAACTGTTGTGGTTCTGCAATTGCTGCATCAAATTATCTTCAGGGAATCACAGACGGCAGTGCTGATATCAATCCTAAAATTCAAAGCTTCTCAGACTTTCAACAAGGAGCTGTACAGGAGCTAATCTTACCCTTTGGTAAGCGTTTATCTCGTGCTGAAGATCGCATGCGTGAACTTCCATATGCTTTGTATGATTCACAAGAAGTGATGGTCACAGACATTGTCAACACTGGAAAGGGAAGCATTAAACAGGGATTGGCCGTACTTGGAGGAATTCAGATTAATACAAGTCCAGATACATTAGATTACTTCCATCCATTGAGATTTGACTACTACGATTCGGATGGCAATTTGGTCGAGAATATGCTTCCTTACTTGAGGTAAATGTAACATGTTGGTATGACACCTACTAATAGCTGATATGTACAGCAAGGATACATAGGAAGGAAAGGACTAGAGAATGTTGGACGGACAGAAGAGATGCCGAGTAGAAGGGAAATAGGTAAGGTAATGAACTTAAGAATCAATTTGAACAACTACTCAAGTATATCTGCTCATCCAACATGATACTGCACTCTCCACCAAGTTGAAGTAGTACTAGGTGCATATCATGCATGCAATGAGCGTAGAGGTTAGGAGGGGGGGCAGAGCAACAAAGAGTGGCTTAGTATCGCCAAAAGGCAAATTGAATCACTCGAGTCACATGTCATTATGAATTATGACTCAAGCCGCCTAACATCACAAACAAACCAAAAACCACTAACCACGTACTATCACTAGAGGTATTGTTTACACAGGTAGTTAGATACTGATTGAAGAGATCAAGTTAAAATAGCAGATGACGGCGGTAGTATCCCGCAGAGCCACTGCAACAACAACAACATCCGACGACGATGATGATAACTTGGAGAATGGTCGGATAGAATCTCCAAATACTTCTAAACACTTAAAAGAAGAAGATGTCACGAAGAAAGTTAAGCAACGACAAACCTTCAGGAATAGATTATATTACGTACATCTCACCTGGATAGTGCCTCGATGGAAGCTCAAATTAGCACGAATTGCATTTGCAATGTATCCCTATCTCATCATGTTTGAGAAGGGATTTCCAGGAAAGTCCGCTTTATTATCATGTACATAGGCTCACGACTTGACTGCTTTATTTGACCTTAGTTTGCCTTTATTGATTGCCCTTGCATATCATATATACTAACATACATGATAATATCCTCTCTTTCATCATCATAACACGTGATAACGCGCATATTCCAGACGAATGGGACGCTTATGAACTTACGAAACTATTTTCTCGTATGGCAGCGTATATTATGTATCCGGATTTATTGTTAATCTTCCTTAGTAAGTGCAGGTAAGATGAGTTTGATATTAGTTTATATGCATACATATTTTATGCACACCAATTCATCATATTGACACATAAAATACCTAACAATAATCATTAGGGCTATTGAGAGTTTTCTTGACAAGACACCTCTTTCACTATACTTTCCCAGTGATTTACATCAGATGCACGTGACAAGTGGGAAATGGATTTTCCTTTGCTCGTTTCTACACGTTTGTATCCAGCTGGCAAGCTGGGGTGTAGGGGGAAAGCTGAAGAAGATATACTCTGGAAACACAGGAATTAGTGGGTTGGTCATGTGTTTCTGTCTTCCTTTAATTGTATTACCAATGGCGATTCGTTATCTTCGGATTAACATTCGATATGAGATTCGAAAAGGGTTGCATTACATGTTCATACCATTTGTAATCGCATTGGCATTTCACGTCCTCCCAGAAGAGCTCCCAGTCAAAGGCTGGATTGGAATATCTATTACCATCGTTTTATGTGTAAGTTTACTGCTTTTTATTATTAGATTCACGATGGACAACATATGACTTAAGCTCATTTATGCCTGATTTATGAATCCTTTCAGATCTATATTGTTGATTTGTTATCAACTTGGATGTTCATGAGCACATTGGTTGAGACATCCAACTTTCAAATCCTACCCAGTGGATGCCAACTCACTGTTAGTGTTCCTACTTCGTTTGGCAGCCGTAGACAACATGGTGGATATGTATACGTATGTTTACCTTGGTTGGAAGGCAACCAGTGGCATGCATATAGTTTGTATGAGACGTCAAATTTAGATGAAAAGGTGATATTCATTATGAATAATGGCGATTGGACAAATAATCTTCATAAGCAATTACAGAGAACCAGCAACCGTCCAGTTTGGCTCTGTGGACCATTCACAAGCCCCTACAATTCTGACATTATGCACGACAACCTTATCTTGGTAGCTGGTGGCATTGGTCTCACTCCTGCTCTATCATCAATTAGTAACTTGGGACAAACTCGGACGGTCAACTTGGTGTGGATGACACGAGACCAAAGCATGGTAAGTGCATGTTATTGTGTATGAGTATTAGGTATTAAGTAGCACATATAACCCACACATCTTGTGCTGTTATAGATTGAATTCTTCTTCTCTCGTCTTAGTGAAGCAACAAACATCAATGTTTTGATATTCTACACTGGACAAGAAGATCTTTCTTCTTTATTGTATCTTCAGGCTCAACAAGCTGGTAATATCAAGTTTCGCATTGGTAGGCCTCGATTGGAAGGACTAATTCCGAGTATAATCTATGCAGTTGAAACAGGAAGTAGTCATAATTTGCCCACTGATCTGTATGGAATGAGAAAACGTCGTCTTGCCCTTCGACGACTCATATCAAAGGTGACAGAGCTAGAGCAAGCCAAGGCTACTGATGATGTGATCTTGCTTGAAGTTGCCGAGCTGTCAAAGAGGAAAGGGTTTCAATTAATGCCACTTATCGACAAAGTTAAAGCAAGTTTATCTTCTGAAGGTTGGGAGTTTGATGAAGATGATATGGATGATAAAGATATCCTGGGTCAGCTGAGAGGATTGCGATCAAAGTTAGTGGAGGACGAAGAAGGAGGTTCCCGAATGAATACATTTGGTACAATAGATATTAGTGGTACATTCAACACGATGCCTTCCTTTGGTGCCAGTATGCAGTCAAACACCGACAAGTCGAATGTTATGTCTTCACTCATACTCTTCGAAGATGAAGACAAGGCAAAAGCGTATGTCAAAGCGCTTGACAAGAAGCGTATCCTAGATACGTGGGTGAGTTATGTTTTGTGTATTTCCTACAGGCTTTGTCTCAATTGAAACTAACTTCCATCCTTCACTATAATTAGGGTATATTGTATTGCGGGGGTAGCAAGAGTATTGAAGATATACTGGAATCGGTATCATTTGAATTTGGTATCAAATTGAATAGTGAGTCGTTTGAGTGGTAAAGTAGTGAACAAAGATGTCTTTTATGGAGTTTGTAGATAGATAGTTAACTTAACGTTGGTGAAGTCAATGTAGCTGCCCTTCACATAGGTACTCATTGGGTTAGAGCATCTGCATTAGTATCTAGACAAATCGGAGAAGATCATTTTTGACAGTTAAGGTATCCTTTAACTTTAATATTGACTGCGGCTGACTGCGGGATATATTCCCGTACCAACTCCAAATGCCGTGTCTTCTGCTCGATAGATTGCAACCAGCCATGGAAAATATGTATGAGAGGTATATCCTATACTTTTAGGGCATCTGCTTGATATCAGACCATGATATAAAGTACTGGAAGTTCATAGGATCTAATCTCAAAATACAACGGCTCTTCGTATGCTCTACTACACCGCCGATGATATGATGAATTGGACCATGACAATCAATACACGCATTATCAGAGAGCTATTGTAAAGGTTAGTGAGCTCAAATCGTCCAAATCATGCGACAACTAGATACACGTGCAAACAAGACCATGAACATGAGTCGTGCGTTATGAAGTTAGTGTTCTCATCCACAAGATCTTTTAGATATCAGCTGATCAGTGATTAACCAACTCATAACAACAAAGCACAAAACAATAAAATAACAATGAGGAAAATACGCTCAAGAAACATTGCAATATTAACAGCTGCAGCACTTGTTGATGAAATCATGGGGTATTCGTAGGTCCTGGCTTGATTGAATGTGCAGCAGGAGAATGTGATTTCTCTGTCTGTACAACCAGTAGTAGTAGTGATCCTTGTCATATCTACACATCGAATCATCCATATGAAGAATCATTTGAGGATATCTCAGTTATCACTCATGATTGGAGCAACGATATCTCTATACATGCAACCAGTATCGATTCATACTTTCCAAATCAATATGTAACAATTCTTGAGGGCTGCACAGCCGAATGCACATCAGATTGTACTTTTTCTCCAACTCAGATGTTTATAGGTCCTACAAAGATAGATTGTTTAGTAGGAAGATGCAGTGGGTATTCACAGGATACATTCGATTGCGGAGAGGATATAGAAATAGCAAGCGATTCGTATGGAAGCTTCCAGACGTTGCTTGGCGGATCCAATACAGTGTCAACATTCTCGGGATATGAAGGAATAAGTAACTCTGCACAACCTATTACTCTCCCAGCCAACTGTACATTAGAATGTTCAGGATGCAACACTCATGTCGATCGAAGAAAGAGAAATATGAGAGTAGGAAAGCTTTTTACATTCATGGATGGAATATGACATAGGATAATAGTATCAGTGATGCCTCGTAAATGTGATTAGATCATCAAGGATTATGATAGAATAGATAAATCCAAGAATAAAAGAGATTAGCATAATCTATTCTCTAATCTATCTTCTCTGTTTTTCTCTCCTCTCCTCATGCTCTCTTTTAATTGACATAACCACTTTGTATAATTACCAAAACGTTTAAAGTCACGCCTTGGTTATATCTCATTAACTCAATCAATCAATCTCCTTCCAGAATCCAATAACACCCCCTCTTCAATGAGCTGTTAGCGAAATCTTATGTCATGAACTTGCCAGACGCCTTCTTTGATACTGACGAAATCGTACCGCCACTTTCCTTAAATGCTACCCAAGCAGCATAATGTGGCTGTTCTTTATGATGTGCAATATCATCGGCACCTATAAAACAATACAAAGATGATATGTAATATAAATTGAGAAATGACAAGCATTCAAACAAATGTGTTCAATACACAAGTAAAACAAACACAACTCACCTTCATACACCTCATAAAAGATGAACTTGTTATCAGCGTCAGCAGACTGAAGAACATCAAATCTTAAACAACCAGGTTCAGCACGTGAACCGACGGCATTCTTCTCAATCATATCTAAGAAGTCCTCCATGCGATCTTCCTTGATCTCTGGAAGATGCGCGTTATCAGAGTTTATGATGATAAATGAGAGGAGATTAAAAGGTATGTTAGTGCATACGATATACAAGGGCAAATATAAACACCTGCATGTACATATAAAATGATACTAATGCGGACTTTCCTGCTTCAACAACGATACAGATGGGCATACTGGATAGAGTTGTACTTGTACTAAACAACTTCTGTGATGATAGGTTTCGTGATAAATGGAAACCGACTGGCTTCTGTGGTGCAAAGGCTTTGGTATTCTGTATTATGTATATTGCATACATGATATGGTGGTTAGAATTATAGTCAAGGGAAATTGCAAAATAAACACATCATATGTCATACATCTAAAATATCTTCCTTCAAAGCACCGCAAAGATACCTAACCCAGCACCACACTGCAAACAACTAAAATATTAAAAACACACGCTCGATAACTCACAACGGCGATAGTAGCAAAGGCTAGTAGATTTCGTCTCATGTTGAGGTTGTAAGGCGGGCGGGAGAGTTGAGTTTAATCAGGATACCAAAAGATACTCTTCCCCTTTTTAGAAAAAAAATGACACAAAAGCCCCCATCCACAACCATATCGATGGACTCTGACTACCCCCTCTTCATCATTATTATATGATTGTAAAGTATATCATATTATCATGATTGCAAATCGTATCATATCGTCTGCGGGGCGTCATCTCCTCACGAGACGTCAAATGATACCTCTACACCATTTCTCTACCACTGCTTCAACATTAAACATATTTGATAAGATAACATTTATTGGGACAGGCAAAATGTCTCAGGCGTTACTATCTCCATTAGTTAAACAAGGGCATCAAACACCAGAGTCGATTAGAGCATATGATGTAAGCGACAAAGCATTATCAACAGTTGAAGAATTATATCCAGGTGTACAAACGGCTTCATCTATACCAGAAGCGATTGATGATTCCAATCTAATTGTATATGGTGTTAAACCGCAGAACTTAGAAAACGTACATGCCGAGATACGTCGTGCTAAACAAGAAAATATTGGAATAGTAAGAGATGATGCTATCATATTATCTGTAGTTGCCGGAGCTCCAATACAAAGCTTTATTGACGGCTCATTAGTACCTAAGATTTGTAGAACAATGCCAAACACACCTGCTCAGATTGGAGCAGGAGTTACTGTGTATAGTTGTACCGATAATATCAATACCGGCGAAAGACAGAAAATTAAACAGGTATTGCGAACGTTTGGAGAGACGGTCTGTGTCGAAGACGAATCATTCATTGATATGAGTACAAGTATTTCTGGTTCAGGTCCAGCCTATATCTTTCTATTGATGGAAAGTATGATTGATGCCGGAGTACACATGGGCTTTAGCAGAGACGTCGCGACCACCCTAGTACATCATACGTTACTCGGGAGTACCAAATTTGCTATGGAATCCAAAGAACATCCAGCAGTCTTGAGAAATAGTGTAACATCCCCAGCAGGCACGACAGCAAGTGCAATATATGAGCTAGAGAATGGCAAGTTTCGGACTGTTATCAAAGATGCAATCTGGGCGTGCTATAGACGAAGTCTTGAGATGGGAGGACAATGTTCGCAAGTGGGGCCAAATAGAGCAGCAGCTCCTCTTATACCAACCGATGAAGCTTCGCCAAACAGCAACAACAATCCTAGTAGTCATCATCCAGTGGAGCCCCCGACCGGAGAAATGAGTGTCCAATCGTCCTTTGGTAACAGTAACAAGTATCATCCATAAGCATCAACATAGAGTTGATCATCACAGCGCAGGTCAAGACTTAATGACCTAGGTATAGCTAGTGATAAGAGCAACTAAACACAACTAACAGCTTGTTTCAGATGGAAGAGACAACCATTGGGGGTACTATCGGGGAAATGTTCCCTTAACACTTTAAGAAGAGCTTTCTCAAAATCCGATGTAATATGGTTGGGGGTACCAACTTTTCCATTCAATAGACCTTTAACAGTATTAAATACCCAATAGTAAAGATCATACGACCTGATCAAATGGACCTACCATATCTGATATCAAACACTAACCACACATCCCGCACAATAATTATATTACGCTCTCATATTGCCGTTTGATCGCTAATATAGTATTTTAGTCGCTAAAATAGAAGTACCCCAACGATTTTGAGTATGATTATGAAGATGAAGACGAGGCAGAGCAGGAGTTATATCGAGCAAACTTACGAAAGTTATATCAACGCATCGTACACTTACGCCACGACACTAGTCTTATATCAATCCATGAGAGATATCGTTTCAATGTAGCCAAAGCACGTACAGCCAATGTCAATAACATTTCACTCTCTTGAGTTTGTACACGACTAGTAGTAATGAAGTCATGCCAAACAGTGACGGCAACCCTAGTAGTCATCATCCTGTCTCACCACCGATCGGAGAAATGAGTGTCCAATCTTCCTTTGGTAGTAGTAGCAAGTATCATCCATAAGCATCAACAAGAGTTGATCATCATGGTATAAGTGACTTAAATTGCAAGTGAGACAACTAAATTAGACATAGTTTCGTATCTTGAGTATGAAATGTAAATTACTATTATTATGGGGAACAATATATCAATGGCCATCTAATGGCCAGTGATAACTGAGACTAGATAGTCTGCCTTCTTATGCATGCTCTCTTTCTCCATTTTGATAAGGTCTAATTTGATATGAGCTGCCTCTTCAATACGGGCTAGCAAAGCAAGTTCAGACGACTTGGTCTCATTACTCAGAGACTTCAGCTTTGACTTGAGCCCTAATAAACGAAGTTTCATTTCATCAACACTTTGTTGACTTGATACATCGTTTGTCAACTTCGAGAGTTGGCGTTTCTTCTCATCATGCTTTGACGTCTGCGCAACTATTCTGTCAGTAGTAGATATTGCTTTCCGTTGCAAGTCGTGTACCCTCTCAAGGAGTAGATATCGCTCAGGATCTTGATCTTTCATGTATCTCCAACGATGTAGATTGATTGGCCTTCCAATTTCGACAGTTAAAGCACTGTTCTTGTCACGCTGCCGCGTAAGGTCGTGCTCTAGAGCAGCAAGTATCTCTTTACGTTCAATTTGACCTCTTTTCAACTCAATCATAGATAGTCTTTCATTCTCCAAGTCACCAGATGTCTCCTTTGCTATCTTGAGTTCATGCTGTAGCGTGTTGTATCGAGACATTGCAGTAGAGGTATTATCCTTCACTCTGTCTACCGTAAACTTTTGAAGTTCTGCTTCAGTTGCTAGCATATGGGCTGATATGATGTCTTTTTTGCTCATGATCTGTCGACACTGACGTCGTAGAAGTTCTTTTTCCATATCCTGTTCATCAATGTCATGGCCAAGTTTTACAATTACAGATTCGTTACGGACTTTCTCTTGTTCTAATGTTGCTGCCTTTGTATCAAAACTGGTGATATCTGATTGGATGGATAGCTTTTCGGTATTGATCTGACTATGATGAACATGTTCTTTAAATACAAGTTCATCGTAGCGTGATATCTCGTCTTTGACAATCTTGACTTGAACCATGAGAGTTTGAAGCTCAGTCTTTGCAACATTCACATCATTCTGACATTTAATCAAATTCTTTGTTTCAATGTTCTGCGCTTGTCTAGCAACATCACATTGGGCCTGACTTTCAGACATTTGAGCTTCGGCATTTACAATATCTACCTCAAGTAATCTATTGAACTCTGCTTGTGACTTTAGGGTTGATTGCTTTTTCTATAAAACAGGGGCAGAAATAATATATGTTATGAGGGTAAGTTGTGTAGGATGACATATCATACATAAAAGCAGAATACACTTACCTGTAGTAACTCGAAGAGACGCTTCAGTTGCCCTTGATCTCGACTCTCTTCTGCAACAAGTATTTCTCTAGCCTTTTGCAATTCCTTCATTGCTTTCTTAATACCAATCAGTTCAGTCTGCTGAGTGAGAAGCGTGTTTTCATTGGATTTGAGGATATCTTGGACACGGGAGCTTCCTCTTTTCGTCAGTCCAATCTTTCTACTAACCATATCAAACTCGTGATCGGTTCTTTTGATATCTCGTTTTACAACATCTACATCTTTCTGTAGCATTGGGATATCATTCTCAACCTTGGATATGTTACATTGCAATATATCAACTTCTTTTTGATGCTGAGCTCGTTCCTTATCCGTGGTATTAGTCTTTGTAGCAATGAGCTCTCTCAACTTGGACGCCTTGGCTCGTTCCTTATCTAAGCCATCTCTCTCCTTGGATATCACATCCAACTGTTTCTGTTCATTGCTATTTCCAACTTCAATTTCCTTGTTGTTCAATTGCATAGACTTGAGCTCCTTTACTACTGCATCTTCCTTCTTACCAAGAACTTCATATTCATTAGAGCAGCTCTGTTGGGAAACTCTCGACTCCTCAACCTCCTCTTTTACTCGCTGAATAGCTTTCTGTTCACTGTCATGTTCATTCTTAGCATCCACTAAATCAGATTGAGCAACACGTAAAGTCTCCACCAAGATCTCTTTAGACCGAGTAGCTTCTTTGACTTGAGCTACTGCATCTTGTTGTTGTTCTTTTGCATTGCACAGATTACTACTAACTGTTTCAAGAGTAGCCAGAGATTCATCTCGTTGCTTGATGGAAGTTTCTACCTCTGTTTCCATCTTTTTTATATTGGATCGTAGATTAGTTAATCGAATATTATTCTCGGTAGCATTTGCACGGCTGCATTCTAATGCATTGGATAGAGTAGTCTTCTTCAACTGTTGTTCCTCTGTAATACCAGGACCTTTATCAATACGGACTTTATTCTGTTCTAATTCAGATTCTAAATCATTGATACGTTTTTCTTTAGTTGGTATTTCATTGTTTATTCGGAGAGCAGTCTCTTCCATCTTACGAATCGATTCCAATCCTTCATCACTTTGTTTCTGTTGTTCAGCATCTTGTTGTTGCAATGTGTTAGTTGATTGTTTAACAGCAGACAATTCAGCTGCTTGTTCTCTTATCGATTGCTCAAGCTGTCGGCAAGTTGATACCTTTTCATTGATCTTTGATAAAAGCTCATTATTTTGTTCACTACTGCTGCTTGAAGATTGCAAATCTTCAATGAGTTTATTGTAGCCAATATCTTCATAGAAATCTGATTCTTCTTCCCGAGGAATCGACGTAATAAATGCATCATTGCTGTTACTATTATCAACCTCCGATGATGCTTTGACATCGATATCATTGTTATTGTTTCCAACCGCAACCGCTGCCCGAGTATCTGCCGTCATAGTAGTAGACACGTTCTCCACCGCTGCCACTTCATTATCTAATTCCATTGTTATCTATTTGCAACAAAACATACGTCAACACTGACAAATCTACCAACAACATCAAAATAAATCATCCATCTATGTATTTTTTTTGTGAGGGGTAAGTTCTGAGTGGGTATCTACATACTATGTATCGGCCTTTTGGTGTTAACGCTTTGGTGTTCAGTATTTACCGCAAAGCCGGTGTTGTTATCCAATTATAGTATATCTCCTCCATAGTTTTATTCGATAATAATACGGGGACTGTAAAGGCGTAGCTTTAGAAGTACCAACAAGTAATTTCCGTTCAACAAACAAAAGAGTAACTACCCTAAACTCTAACAACAACACAAAGAGTAGAGTAATAACTACAACATTACTACCCTACTACCACACATTAAACAATTCAAAGCATGTCAGAAGTATTAGTACTATATCAAATATCCAATGAGACATCCCCTCATCATCACGGTGGCAGTGCATCAAACAATAAAACACCATCCTATAATGCATACTACATGTCAAAAAAAGGAGGCGTGACACTTGCAAACGTGAAACAATCCTGTAGAGCACTACAAAGTATTAATGTACATGGTTCCGATGGATATCATTGGCGTGTTCGGATTGATGAGAAGCCAAATACGTCACATAGTAGTGGCGGAAGTAGTGGCGAAGCTACCTTCTCATGGTGGGATATACAAGGTCAGTTTATGTATTTGCAGTTGATATTGATAGATGTATCTCTGTTTATTAGTAATTAGTTTGCTATGCTATACATTTGGCATATATTTTTAATCTCATCTCATATATATATGTGTTCTTCCATTTGATAATATCAGATGAGAATGCAAGATTGCCCGTAAAAGAAGCAACACCCAAAGAATTAAAACGAATGTTAATACCAAAGAAGGAAAGTGATAGTGATGTAGTAACACAGGAGGTTACAAAGGCCGCTAAAGGTGCAATGAAGTATATGGGAAAAGCAATGAATGCTGTGGCTGGTAGTCAATCATCCTCTGGAGGACATCATCATGGAGGACATGATGATATGGATGATGATTTAACTGCCGTACGAACTCCTGTAATTTGTTTTAAATTGTTGGATTTGGGTAAAGTTCAAAAGGATTTATGTGGAAGTGGTAGTGGTGGTGATGGTGGAAGTACTATTCCATTAAAGAGAGCTCCTCGTTCACGTCCTGCTGCTACTAGAAGTTCATCTCAACAACCAACACCGCAACGTCAAAAGGCACCAATATCGTCAGGTGCACCTCGTATTCCACAGAATCAACGCCCTCCTGTTGCCAAATCTACTCCACCAACTGCTGACTTAATGGGCTTTAATTCTGCACCTACCGCAACTGCTGGAAGAAACTTACAACATGCTAGTTCAATGCCAAGTAGAACTGTATCAACACCCACTGGTGCTAAGCCAGGCGAGACACGTGCCGAGAAGTTAAAGCGTGAATATGCCAAGAAGAATGCCACATCCAATAGAGTATGGGATGAGGTAGATCAACGTTGGGTTGAGGCTGGTGCTCAAAATGGTGAAAAGAAGGCTACAGCTGCCACTTCAATTAACAGTAGTACAGGAGGAGTAGCAAGTGCAACCGCGGCTGTCAAGGGTATTTCACTCTCCCGTTCCAACGCTGTTGGTAAATCAGCCAATGTCCAGAATGCAGTTGAGGCACGTGTTAATGAGATGGAAAACTCAAAACAAAAAGCGATCCATGAACTACGTACTCGTGAAGCCGAGAAGGCAAAGGCCGAGTCAGACGAGGATGTAGTTCGTCAACGTCTTGAACCTAAAATCAAGGCCTGGGCAGAAGAGCACGGTCAGAAGAAACAATTACGTGCATTATTGGCTAATTTGCATACAATCTTATGGGAGGGTAGTGGTTGGAAACAAGTTTCATTGGCAGATGTACTGGATGATTCTAAAGTGAAACGAGTATACTTTAAGGCGAGTAGGGTTGTCCATCCTGATAAGACTGGGCATTTGGATGCCGAGAAGAGATTTGTTGCCAAGAGGGTGTTTGATGCATTAACTCAGGCTAAGGTTCAGTGGGATAATGGTACAAGGTAGATAGATAGAGGGATGTCTTATGTTATATGAGTACTTGACTACGTCCACAAATGAAGTTGAGAATGATTTTAGGGGCGTCTTAACCTAACTGAATCTGATATATGTTTGAGAATAGGTTTTGTTATTAATTAATCACCTACTTTTTATAGAGTATCAACTTAGGATTGCAAAGCAGAGTGCGAGATGTAACATACATAGTCTGTGAGAAAAATGAATGAGAGTACAGGGGCTGATATATGATGCGACATGGCGATTTTCAGTTTTGCTCAGCCCCCCTCTGTAAAATAAGTAGTGTAAGGTACCTACACGATGAATTGATAGTATTTGTAGGTTTTCTATCACCATAGTATCAATTAGATTATAGTACACTGCAGTGAAAGGACGGAGATATATAGTATATAATAATTACTGCATCATGACTCCGACGAATAACCGCAGAAAACGGAGTAGAATTGCAATGCTCACAACTCTCCTCGTACACAACTTTGTATCGTCGTCTGCATCTGTAGGTCAACCATTGAATGAACAACAACAACCACTTAGCCAGAGAACGAGAAATATGCTAGCAAAGTGTGCAACGCCCTACATATCCAACACAGATTATACAGCTGGTGATATAGTTAGTCATCGTGGTAGAAATTACATGTGCAAAAATAGACCATACGACACGTGGTGTAGTCACTCAGATTACGCACCGGGCACTGGTGTAACTGAATACTGGGCCATGGCATGGAAATTAGTTGAAGTATGTCAAGGAGGAGATGGTTCTAATCAGTCGTCAATGATTCAGCAGTTCAGTGGTGGCAGCGAGGAGATAAGTACAGAAAAACAACATATACCAAACAAACACCCTCTTGGCAACAAATCTCTTCTCGGCATCCAAATGCCCAGTCTTATCAGGATGGACAACCCTACTCGCCTTAAAGTATACTCGTTTCACTTTAGAATCATCCAGTACATCTGCCAATG